>Ga0307507_10000462_pt1 | contig 85103 bp, 27 predicted proteins | sample 7_EM_MG_FD_207223 | JGI IMG/M metagenome (GOLD analysis project Ga0307507, IMG submission 207223) | Populus trichocarpa ectomycorrhiza microbial communities from riparian zone in the Pacific Northwest, United States - 7_EM | ecosystem: Host-associated > Plants > Roots > Unclassified | place...
AGAAATATATAGTTAGCTTTTAAAGTTGTTAAGTTAGTTAATTGCATATTAAGTTAGTTAAATTGCGTGTTAAGTTAGTTAATTGCATGTTAAGTTAGTTAAATTGCGTGTTAAGTTAGTTAATTATATGTTAAGTTGTTAAATTGCGTGTTAAGTTAGTTAATTGCGTATTAAGTTAGTTAAATTGCGTGTTAAGTTAGTTAATTGCATATTAAGTTAGTTAAATTGCGTATTAAGTTGGTTAATTATATATTAAGTTAGTTAATTACATGTTGAGTTAGTTAAATTGTATATTAATTACGCGAAACGCGAAAATTAAAGTCTACTTAAATCTTATCCTGCGAATATTTTCCTGATATAGCTCTACTGTAATATACCTAATAGTTTTAGGGTTTTAATTACCTTTCCCCTAAGTTAAGGCAATCTACGCTAGTACTAGTGTTACGGACGCTTTAAGTACGATGTTACGACTACTTGGAGAAGAGTTGGTGGAAGCTAGTTGGTTAATATAGGTACGGTCTAGGATAGATCTGGTGGAACTATGTAACGAGGAATAGTAACTAAGGTTATATAGTATTAAACGCGTTAACTGCGTTAAATAAGAGGGACGTTACGTTTAACATAAATAATATATACCTTACGTATAAGAGAGGATTTCTTAGGAGTATGGTTATATATTTAAAGGACCTTAGTCCCTACTATAGATAGTTCTCTCCTTATAGTAAATCTTAGAATATAATTGGAGTTAATCTGTTAGGCAACTACTCCACCAGTTATTATTATATTGTTGTTTTGTTCTTACCTATATACCTAGCCTAATAATAGGACCTACTGTAGTCTAAGCTATAAGGTTCTGTTACACATTTACTACCAAGGTTACAGTATTAAATAAAGTTAAACAATATGCCACTTAGAGCACCAGTTATAACGGTATTGGTAATAGCTACAACCTTAGGGCTAGGTGATACCAGTATGGACAATGGGGATTCTTAAGTGGTTATGTGAAGTTAGTTATAGGAAATAGTTAATCACTTATAAGACAATAATAGGATACTTAAAGAACGTATTAATAGAATTAGAGTAGTAAAGGTTAAGCTACCTTCAATTAAACAATTCTTAGGAGAGAAGTTAAAGCTTAAAGGATTTCTTACGCAGATATACTTTAAGGTAGTACAGGAAGGAGCGAAGTTAGTAATATTGTTAAATTAAGTAGCCTATATAGGATTGTTCCTAATAGGGAGGGCACTTAAGTAGTTTAAGCTATATCTTACAGAAATATAGGCTAATAGCATAATAACTACTAACCAGAATGTACGGTATATATTTACTAGTTGGAATGGGTTTATAGAACAACTAATATAGATGTTTAGAGACCTAAAGGCTATAACCACAGCGGAACAAAAGCTTTAAAACTTAGTATAACACACTTTAGTAATTAAGTATATAATATAGTTTTAAACACTAGCTATATAGGTTAAGTGGAATAATAGGGCGCTTATAGCATAGTATAAATAGGGACTTAAGGCTAAAGTCTAGGACACAATCATCCTAATAGAAGATGTGGATACTCTAAGAGAGTTAATAGATTAGTTAATAAAGATTAATAATAGAATCTATTAAAGGGAATAAGCTAAGAGAGGGTAAGATAGAGTTTTATAGTTATATAAGGCGCAGAGTACGCAACGATAGACATAGAGTTAAAAACTATAGAATGGCGTAGAGCTAATAGACCTAAGCGGTACTAAAAAAACCTAAAGATAGAAAAAGAAACTATAGAAACCTAAAGGTTGAGGATTAAGTAATTAAAGGACCTAAGAGTAGAGGCTAAACCAGGGATCTTAGTAGTAGAAGACGTTTAGGCGGACTCTATAGCAAGAAAAATAGTTTAAAAATAGAGCTTGCATAAATTGTGGAAAATAGGGTTATTTTACTAGAGACTATAGAGGTGGTTAGAGTAACTATACGGTAAAGAGAACTAGGCTAGTAGATAGTATATATATATAGAGGGACAACGGTGCACTATAAGGAATAAAAGAGTGTTTAATTAACAGTTTTGCGTATTATTACAATAATATATACTAAATTTATAAGGACGCTAAGTATAGCGTAAGCTATTAGCTATAGGAGCTATTGTTATCTAAGTTTAAAGGAACCAATAAACCAGCTTACAGATTGGACATTAAAGATAATAAATTTAATAAAGATAAAGCATTTACTAATAATAAGGTAATAAGGGCAGCTTACTAGGAGTATATAGACCTTAGAGAAGTTAAAATAGAAGTAGAGACTAAGACCATTATAAAATAAGGTTTAGTAACGGGTATTGCAATACCGTTAAATACAATTTCTATCGCTTTATAAGATAATAGGAGTAACATTTAGAAGAAACTAAGTAAGCAGATAACTGCTAGTGCTAGCTTATTACTTAATAAAGGCAAAAGGCTATAGGCTTAAGATTCTTAAGAAGAGATAAAAGAAGCTTAAGATTCTTAAGATAAAATAAGACACACCTAAGGACCCATAATGGACAAAAACCAATGGGAAAAGGTAGCGACTTAGTTTAGTAACAAATAAATAAGTATAGAACGCAAGTTTAAGAACCATAAGTTCAGAGAATAAATAAGAACGTTAGCAATTTTAGGTAAACGTAGTGTTCAGCCTAAAGATTAAATAGTTAATACCAGGATTAAAAAGTAAAATAACTACAAAGATCTAGCTATAAGACGCAGAAAATAAGAAACTATAGATAAGTTTAGAATAAGAATTATTATATAGTAAGAGCAAAAGCTAGACAAGAGATCAGCTATGCTAGGTTATATAAGGAATAGAGTACCCATACAAAGAGTTACTAATAGGCTAAGTATAGGGACACCTAGGGTAAAGTGGTTAGATAAACTGGAACAAGAAAAGAATCTAGATATTCTAACTAGGTTTAAAGAAAGATATACTAAAGGATGTTATAATATAGTAATAACAAAGTACTTTCTAACGGATAAACTATATACACTAAACCAGTTATATGGAAAGTGGTATAGGCAATAACACAACGATAAATAGAAAGACTTTTATATATAGCTGGACAAAAAAGTTATCTAAGACCAACCTATTACGGAGAAACGCATAAGTTATATTAAAGGAGCATTAATTATAATGTTAAGGAACCTAAAAGAAGGATCTAGGGACTAGAAAAGTAAGCGATAAATCTTAATACCTATAGCAGAGATACTAGTGGTTAGGTTAACCAGGTATAGGTTTAAACTTAAGGATAAAGATAAACTAAGAGTTAACCTAAAATATGCAGCGCATTATACACTATTGTGGATAGCTTATGTGGATAATATATGCAATATACATAGAGCACCTAAAGATAAGAACTGGAAGTACTTAGTAAGAATATATTAGGCACCAGAGGAAAAGCGGTTTAGGAATGCCAAGTATATATATAGTTGGCACTTAGTAGAAGTATAAGGTTAAGGAGACTTAATACTTTAACTAGGAAGATTCCTTACGGAAGAATGCCTAAATAGATAACAGTGGTAGGAATGCCTAAAGAATACTTATCTATAGCATATAAAGGAAAAGAAACAAACTAAGTATTAGCTAAAGTTAGACCAAGTACAGGTAGGATCTAGTAGCCAACAGTTAGGAAAAGGGGAGGTGTATAGGACTAGAGGGAACTAGTATTAGAGCCTTAAACCCTTAAAGGAATTTAAGGTTAGCACCTAAATTTAAGAGCTAAGTGGCAAGATTAGTAGTTTAAAGTATTGGTAGATAGTAAAGTAACTAGGAACCACATATTACTAAAGGCAGTAGAAAGGATAGGGTTACTATACAGATAAAAGGAACACCTATATCCACTTATAATAATTTCAGGAGATTAGATAGCCTATAGAGGAGGCATTATTAATCTTAAAATAGGACCTATTTAGTTAACTATTAAAGGGAGACCAGTTAGAGTGTCTTTTAATATCCTACCATTAGGATAGGACAAGGCAATACTAGGAATACCTTAGTTATAGGAGTACAATCCAAAGATTAATTGGGTTATAGGTTAAGTCAATATTAAGAATACTTAATAGTGTAAAGTGTGATAATAAACCAAGTTGGTATAGTACTAAGTTGGAGCAATATATAAAGAGACTAAGCAAGGCTTAAATTATATACCAAAGAGATACCATAAGTATAGTAAAAAGTTATGGTCATTAGAAAGTGAAAAGCTGTTAAAGCATATAGCATAGGACTATAAGATAGAATTAGAAGAGGGAATAAGTCTAAAGTTCTTTCCAATCTATAAGCTTACTAAAACAGAGTTAGTAGCGCTTAAGGAGTTTATTTAGGAGAACTTATAAAAGGGATATATTAGGCCGTTATAGTTATTAGTAGGATATCCAGTACTGTTTATCCCAAAGAAAAACAGAAAACTTAGAATGTGTATAGACTATAGACAGTTAAACAGCATCACTAGAAAGGATAGGTATCCTTTACCCTTAATTAGCAAAATCTAAGACAGAATTAGCAACACAAAGATCTTTATAAAGATAGATCTAAGATAGGCGTACTATTAGATTAGGATTAAGGAAGGCGACAAATAGAAGGCAGCCTTTAGGTTAAAGGAAGGACTATATAAACTATTAGTTATGCAATTCGGGCTTATAAATGTACTAGTAATGTTCCAGAAGTAAATTAATAGTGTGTTAGGAGAACACCTAGATAAATTTATTATGGTATACCTTAATAACATTATCATTTACTTAGAGAGCAAGAAAGAGCATAGAGAACACATTAAATGGGTTTTAAAGAGACTATAAAAAGAACAGATGCCAGTAGTAATTAAGAAATATGAGTTCTTTACCTAGAAGACTAATTTTATTGGATTTATTATTAAACTAGGCTAACTTAGTATAGATCCAAAGAAGATTAAGGCTATAGTAAATTGGTAAGAACTAGAGAATATTACGCAGCTAAGATTATTCCTAGGGTTTTACAATTACTATAGAAGGTTTATAGCGTAATGGTTACAGGATATTAAGCTATTTATGTGGTTAACAAAGAAAGAGGAACTATAGGTATGGGGAAAGAAATAATAAGAACTATTTAAGAGAATTAAAGAGTTGTTTACCTAAAAGCCAGTTCTTAAGATCTATTAACTAGGTCTAGAGACAGTTGTAGAAATAAATATATTAGACTTTACACTAGGGGCATACTTTATACAGAAATATTAAAATAGATGGCACCTAATGGCATACTATAGTTGGAAAATAACACCACTAGAGTTAAACTATAACATCTATAATAAGGAGTTGTTAGGTATAGTTACAGCACTTAAGAAATAAAGAGCATTCTTATAAGGCACAGAGAAACTATTTATAGTTAAGATGGACTATAAGAACCTTACAGGATTCCTAATAATAAAGAAACTTAACTAAAGATAGGTTAGATAGGCGGAAATACTTACAGAATACTATTTCAAAATTTAGTATATTAAGGGTATAGATAATGCATGAGTAGACGCTCTAAGTAAAAAGGCTGAACTATAAAGTAATAAAAAGCTATTGGGAGCTTTGTTGTAAAAGGATTAAGATAGATTAATTAGGTATAATTATCCAAAGATTATAGCAACTAAAGAAAGCCAGATCTATAAATTACTAAAGAGTGATTAGACATAGAAGATCTAAGAAGTATAGGTAGAGAATCTAGACTCAAAGCAATACGAAAATAGAGAAGTAATATATATACCTAAGTCTATTGTAGAAGAATTTATTAAGGAATTCTATAAGGGAATAATATAAGGATATAACAGAGCTATAGGCTTAGTATTAAGGCTTTAAAAGGAGTATATTATTTAAGGAATCTAGGGACTAGCAAGACAAGTTATAAAAAAATATTTAGATTGCCAAAGGAATAAACCAACAAGGCATAAGCTATATAAAGGGCTATAACCTGTTAAAGTACTAGGAAGACCATAGGAAGTTATATTATAGGACTTTATTATTAAGTTACCAAAGTCAAAAGATCCTATTACAGGACAAGATTATAACGCGATTTTAGTAATAGTGGATAAGCTAATAAAGTGGGGATACTTTATAGTATGCACTAAAGAGATATTAGTAGAAGATGTCGCTAGAATCTATATAAAGGAAGTGTTTATAAGACATAGAGTACTAAACAAGATTATATCAGATAGAGATCCAAGATTTATAGCAGTATTTTAGGAAGTATTTCTAGCAGAATAAGGAGTTTGCGTAGTAATATCTACAGTATATTATTTATAGACGGACGGACAAATAGAAAGACTAAATTAGACACTAGAGTAGTATCTAAGGCATTATATTAATTACGCACAGAATAATTAGGTATCGTTATTACCAGTTATATAGTTTACATACAATACAATACTATAAGAAGGAATAGGGACATTACCATTTAAGGCGAATTACGGATATGAGCTAAGAATATCATTATTACCACATTAAGCAAAAAAGATAAGTAGCACAGCTAAGTATAGAATGGAGACGTTAATGAATCTTTATGCAGACCTTAAAGAAACAGCTAAACTAGTATAAAAATAAATGAAAAGGTACTATAATGCTAAGAGATCTAAGGGACCAGATCTTAAGGAGGGGGATAAAGTATGGCTACTACACAAAAATTTTAAGAGTTAACAATTAAGCAAGAAATTAGACTATATTAGACTAGGACCTTTTAAAGTTAAGTAAAGAATTTTATTAGTTATGTATAAGTTAAACCTACCAGCTAAAATGAAAATCTACCCTATATAACATATTACAATACTAGAGCTAGCATATAGGAATATTAAGCCACCAGTCTATAAGGCAGACATGTATAGAGGATAAAAGGAAGACAAATAGCAAGTTTTAAAGATTATTAGTTATAAGGATATAAATAACAAAATATAGTACAAAGTAAAGTAGATAGGCTATAGTAAGACTACTTAGGAATTACTAAGCAACCTAAGGAACGCTATAGGAAAGGTATAGGAGTATTAGAAGAAAGCAGGTTAGGTAATATTAATAAGAAAGGATTACCAAAGAATAAGTTACCTAAGGGGGACCTAAGAGGAGCAATTGCTAAGTTACTTAGAGTTATTTCCTTTATAGGAGGAGAGCTAGTCCTTTTATTACCCAGCTTAGATAAACCCTATTAAACTAGTTTCTACTTTTTAGAATAAACCTTCTTACAAATACGTTTAAGATGTTGAAGATAAGCGTAAGCTAAATGTTAAGCTTTAAGGACGTATGCGGACTCTTCTAAAGTACGTTAAACCTTAAGTAGCGTAGAGGCCAGCTTACTATTAAGCTTTATAGTGGTAGATTAAATATAAGACCCTATAATAAGTTATTTAGGGAACTTAAAGACTGTTAAGAGTTATAGGACACGTATACTTAGCGTTAGAAATAGAGCGAATATTATAGGATAATTAAACATTTGCTTTAGTACACTTAGAGTAAGAAAAGGGTTGTTAGGATAAAGGACTTGCTAGCGTAATATATACTAACCCCTCTTTAGCATAATAAGAGTAAGGGATCACCATTACCTCGCCCAGTAACAGTATAGAGGAAACTGTATAAAAGCAACGCTTAACCTAGGAAAGAGAAGAAGAAGCTTTAGGTATAATAAGTAAGGATATTAACCAGACTAATTAAACGGACATCACACCTCTAGTAGACGACTTAGAGATGTTAGGAATTTTCAAGGATAAAGATAAAGAGGAGGGAGATAGTGTTACGGACGCTTTAAGTATAATATTATAACTACTTAGAGAAGAGTCAGCGGAAGTTAGTTGGTTAATATAGGCACGGTCTAGGATAGATCTGGTGGAACTATATAATGAGGAATAGTAACTAAGGTTATATGGTGTTAAACGCGTTAACTGCGTTAAATAAGAGGGATGTTATGTTTAATATAGACAACACGTACCTTACGTACAAGAGAGGATTTCTTAGGAGTACGGTTGTGTATTTAAAGGACCTCAGTCCCTACTATAGATAGTTCTCTCCTTGTAGTGAATCTTAGAATATAATTAGAGTTAATCTGTTGGGCAACCACTCCACCAGTTATTATTATGTTGTTGTTTTGTTCTTACCTACATACCCAGCCTAATAATAGGACCCACCGTAGTCTAAGCTATAAGGTTCCGTTACAACTAGAGGGTCTCTACAGGTACTCGCTACTAGTAATAACAGGTCCTCTATTATATTTATAACTAGTATCTTTATATCTAAAGGGTCTGTATAGGTATTTGCTGCCAATAACAATAGGTCCTCTATTGTGTTTATAACTAGTATAAAGAAGGAGCCTTCTAGCTATAGCAAATAGACTATTTCGCCAGCTTTAATATCTACTAGGAGTGTATTAAGGGTGACTATCTAAAGGCGTCTAGGGTCTAAAGTACCCTAGATAAATTGTCTAGAATAAAAGCTAATTAATAAATCTGCTTCCACAAGCCAATCCTATCCAAAAACTATATTATAACTATTAAATAAGCCACCCTAAAAGGTCTAGGGGCTAATAGTGCAAGGGGTACCCTAGGAGTCGCTAGTGGTAACCGTTAGATTATAAGCGTTCTAGATTGTTATTTAGTTACTATTAAAAAAACGTGCAATAGGTTTATATAAATATAGCGTATAGCTTATAGGCAGGTTAAACCTATAAACAATGTCTTAGTTAATAAGGTTAATTTGGCACCTATTATTATATAAGCAATATAGGCGGACTTTACCCTAGGGCATATCCATCACAATATATACTATAATACGTTTCTTCTCTCCCTCTATATTAGGCCCTAGTTATAGTTAAAAAAGATACGCTACTAGGGCTTTAGGTTTTCTAAAAGCTAGCCTAACTTATCTTTACTGGCTTACTTTTAGTGTTCTTTACAGTGGTTACCTATGGGTCTCTTTTAACTCGCGTATGTACTACTAGCGTCTAAGGGTTCCTCTAAGCCATTTAGCTTTTAAATAGTCTCCCCAGAAGTTTACTTAGAAAAGCGTCGCCCTTTTTAGGTTCTATTCCCTAAACCTAACTCTATAAGGCCTGTGCTATAACCATGCTTTAAGTATAAGGATTTACCGCTGCTAACTGCACAATCTTTTACAAGCTTTATAGTGTTAAGCAGTTACTCTATACGGCGGATTTTAGCAAAGAGGTCCTCTGTAGTTCTTACCTATTTAATAAAGTTTTAGCGGAAGAGCTCTACTTATAAGTAGGCTGGGAGGCGAAAGAACTAAAAGTCTACCTATTACTTAGGGTTAATAAAAGGGGTATATAAGAAATAGTCCTCTAAGCTACGTATACGGGCTAGGAAGACATTAAACCTCTAGTTCTTCTTTATAATAGCTATATAGTACGCAGTAGCATTATTAAAGCGTCTTACTATAGGGTTCCTAATCTGGTCTTAGACTATAGTCTTAAACTTATCCTATAGTAAGTGACCTTTATCTTTAGTGCCTAACCAGCAATAAACTAGTTAGGCGATTGTCTTCTCTTTTATAAGACCTTTAATGGCCTAGCGCGTGCGTCACTTATAGTTATAGTTAGTATTATTAACTTTAAATCGGTTCTTAACTACGGCAATCTAACGGTCAAAATGCTATTAAGTCGTACCGCTAATGTTAGGTAGTAACTTCTTAACTAGGGCGTTAAGATTTATTCGGCGTATATATTCGCCATATAACTTATACTCTTTACTAGAGAGGCAACAGGAGGGCTTTGTTAAATTAATAACGCTCTGTAAGTTAGCTATTTTCTTAGCCAGCTTATTTAGCTCCTTTATGTCAGCAGTATTTAGTAGGATACTAGTAATCTTGCTAAGCTTCTGTTAAGCCTAGGTATATAGGTTAAACTAGCCTTTAGCATTTATAGGTGGCTAATCGTTTTAAGGTTTAGAAGGTGGCTTAGATTCTGCTAGTATATTTTTAGCAGTTTTGTCTATACTAGACCCTAAGGCGTTTGGCGGTTGTATTATTAGTATATTACTATTAGGTGTAGGCATTAGTTTTCTTTTTAAAGGTATTATAGAAAAATTAAACTGGCTATTCTCCTAAGGGGATTAGTAAGAATTTAAATATAAGGTAAGGATGTAGATAGGGAGCTTAATAATAAAACAATAGGGTATATTGTATGGATAGATAAATCCTTAAGGGAAAAGGAGGAGTCTGTATGCGAGGTAAGAAAGGGTTTTCCCTAGTTATATGTAGTGCACGTGCCTTACGGGCGAGTCATCCCTAGGTTATCCTAGGGTCGCCCATACCTTACGGCTATATAACTATCTACTTAGGTTTCACCTAATATTAGCCTACCTAGGTGCCTTTACAATGGCAAAATATATAGACATATCTTTATCGTTATTAACCGCCGAATAAAAATAAGATACCTTATTTCTATTACTAGCCTAAATACTAAGGAGCTTATTAAAGCATTTATCTATACTATCTATAAGCTACACAGCGCCCTAAGTACTATTATTTCCGATAAAAGATCTTTATTTATCTCTAATTTTTATCGTTATCTAAACTAGCGCCTAAAGTTAACCCTAAACCCTAGTTCCGCATAGCATTCTAAAACAGATAGTTAGACCAAGATTATTAATATAGTAATAAATAAATACCTACGTACTTTTATAAGCTTCACCCAAAATAACTAAGTAGATTAGCTTCCCCTTACTAAGTTTACTATAAATAACTAAGTTAACAAGACTATGGGAATCTTACTGTTCTTTAACATATTTTACCCCTAAGTGGCCTATACTCCTAAATAGCCCACTCTAAAAACTTATCTTTAATATCTTAACAACGGCTTAATAATAAATAACAAATTTTAAAATTAGACTCTTTTACTTATTTTAAAACCTCTATTAAAGTTTTAGAGTAATTTAATAAGTAGTTTTTAATATATAATCATTAAGCTTAAATTTAAGAGCCGAATCTTAATAAATCTTAATATATTAATAATAGCTAAACTAATTACTCTAAAACTTTAATAGAGGGTTTAAAATAAGCATAAGAGTCTAACTATAAAATTTTATACTTTATTATTAAGCCGTTGTTAAGATATTAAAGATAAGTTTTTGGAGTGGGCTACTTAGGGGAGTGGGCCACTTAGGGGTGAATTATGTTACTAATTATGGCTATAACTTATATTTAGGCATTAAACCAGCGGGCCCCTAGCTATTAGCCCTATCTATATATATAAAGAAAGAGTACCTATAAGCTAATACTATTACTAACCGCTTTAAGCATATCCTAACTTAGTTTAAAGCTCTAGCTTATATCTCCTAGCAATACTATAAAGATAACGCTAATATAAAACAGGATAAAGGTATAATATTTAAAAAGGATAATATAGTTATAGTTAGCCTTAAAAATATAAAGACTAATTAGCCTAAGAGAAAAGGGGATAATAGCTAGGATGGACCCTGGCCTATCTTAGCTGCCTATAAAAGGGTAGTTATTATAGACCTCCTAAACCACATTCGCGTTAATAAGTCTTTCTATATATTAAAAGCCTACCTCTAGTTTCTTAAGGAGATCCCTAGCTAAGTACGCATTAATAAAGAGAAACGTTATAATATTGCAAGTAGAATGGCTAAAAGAGATAATAATGACAATATTATAGATAAGTGGAAATTTAAGAAAATTCCTAATATATATAATAAAAAAAGGAACGAGTACGGCTTAACGTACTATATTAAGTGGAAGTATTATAATAAAAGAACATTGGAACCCAAGAAGTCCCTAAAAGGGTATAAATGCGCACTACTAAAGTTCTATAAATAATACCCTAAAAAGCCCGGACCCCTAGACTGGGTATAAAATAAGAGAGACTTGCTACGTTAAGGCCATAGATAACGACTACGATAATTTAAAAAAGTTAAGATCTTATAGAACTTTAACCGCTAGTTAAAGTTATCTAATTAATTAGATTCTTGCTAAGAGTACTACACCTAGTTAATTTAGGTAGTGGTATAAAGTTCTACTAACGCTATTTATTAAGCTAGCTAATTAGGATTTTCTATCCCCAGGATAGAAAATCGCTATTAGCTTAGCTAAAAGCAGTAAGTAAAACCAATATCTTTGCGTACTAAATCCACCATTTTCTACTAATACTATAGCCACTAGTTATATAACCGTAATTTACTAGTACCGTAATATTCTGTTTTAGAGTTATTTATTTAGTTTAGGGACTAAGCCTTTTAGGGAAGGGGAGTACTATTACAGCACTAACCTATTGCGTACTATTTTATACTATCTTATACTATTTCCTACTATTAGCTAGCCTACCACTAGCGTCTTAGCGCCTAGCCCTACTACTTATATATAATACCCCTTTTACCTCCTTTCCTCCTTATACTATAATATAGTTATTAGAACACTAGAGAAAGCCCATAATACCTATATAGAATAGGCAAGATAACACGGAGTCCAATTCTCACTAGAGAAATACTAGCTAATCCACTTTATAAGAAAACGCAACCAATCTGCAGATCTCTAGCATATAATTCACTTTTAAGGCTTTAGGGGTTAACCAGTTCAAGGCCTAAGGGTATTAGGAATATAGGTAGACAGCAAGCTCTAGTAGAGCGCACATGCGTTATAAGCGGCCCATAAGGGCCAAGCACAGTACATCGTAATGTCTAGGATTGTTAATTCTATATAGGGCCCATGCTTCCAGAGGTCACGCCTACTATATACAGCAGTTGTCCGGCCAACCATAACATATAGATCCAGTATTTAGGCCATAGGAGAATCTGAGAAAGGCTCCCCTAAATCACTCCTTAAACTACGCTAAAAGGTCTAAACAGCTTGTCTCTGGAGCATAACAGGCGGGTATAAGCGAACGGCCATAGTACTGCTTAAGAAGGAAGCTAATATCCCCCCCCTATAATTATATATTGAAGCTGCTGTAATGTAAAGGGTGTAAAGGGAGCGCAACTTTAATATTATAAAGTATATTAAGACACGCCTAAATAAACTATGGAGTAACCCTAGGGTGCCCTATAGGAGAACAAACCAACAACCCCAAAGTAGGGAAGATATATTAGAGAAACAGGTAAAGAAAGCAGAAGAAGAATAGTGCCGTATTAGGGCCCAGGCCTATATAGAGGAGGAAGGGAGACGTATAAGAGATTAGCAAAGACAACGGTAAGAAAGAGAAAAAAGCTAAAGTAGAGCGTAAAAGAGTACTGGAAAACCATCTACTGTAATATAACACTAGTTGGACCAACACTGGAGAAGTGTATAAGAGTTAAAGGTACAGAGGCTGTCTTAGGTAAGAGGAACCTAAGCCATAGCATAGTTAATACTATGGGGGGTAAACACCTAAGGGCTTTAAGAAGGCCTAATAAAGGCAGAAAATACAATAGCAACACTCTTAAGAACAGGAATAATAGGACTAAAAGATTGGCTCTACTAGGTAGGTATCCTAGTAGGTAGCCTAAGATGCAAATATAGCTGGCCAAGACAGACACTAAAACACGTAATACTGTTATGCCCCCTATACACCAACTAAGAAGCAATGCTCTTAGTAGCTAGCACAGAGAACTATAATACACTACTCTTAATATAAAAAGGTCTTAAGGCGGTTACCCAGTAGCTTATTAGCCAAAATGTACTAGACCAGTTCTAGGTTGCAAAGGAAATGGTAATAAAAGGCAAAGGGAGGAGTACTAGGCGCCCCTTAATAACTCTACAGTAGTAGAGTTAAGTTTGCGATACTAGCGCGTCCATAGGCTTGTTACGGCAGCAGTGGTTCCCAAGGAGGTCATAAAGTAAGGTAGTAGAGCACTATAGGTAACTCGCAGGCGCCCTATATGTGAGTCCCAAAAGGCGGGGAGATGGATCACGGGGTTTTCTTATTTTCTTAAATAGAGTTTTCTCCCTATATATAAATAAGGAGTAGTCCGCGTGGGCCTAATAGGGATCCGAATCGGACGTTAAGCAATAAATAATTATTAATTATTATAATATAGTTATTTAGCCTACCTATATTATGGTACTGCAATAGTAGAGGATATTACTTTATTTATAAGCGTTAACTAAAAGCAAAGCCTTAAGTTATATTATACTTTCCGCGATATAAAGGCGATCCTTTCTATCCGTAGTACCCTAAGTTTTAATAATATCTTAATCTACTTGTCCTTACTTTCTAAACATTAGAAATATATTAGAATGGTCCTTAAACGCTTATAAGACGCAGGCTTATAATGTAATATTAAGAAATGCAAGTTCTACGCGTCCAAAGTTATATACTTAGGCTTGGTTATATCCCGCAATGGAATTAAAATAAACCCTAAAAAAGTTGCTGTAATTATAAACTAGGAAAGCCCTAGCAATGTATAGGACATTTAAGGATTTCTAGGATTTGCAAATATCTATTAATGATTTATTAACCACTTCTTAGAAATTGCTTAGCTGTTAGTAAACCTAGTAAAGAAATTTTTAACATTTAAATGGACCGCTAGATATAAATAAGCTTTTAATAACTTAAAATATTACTTTATAACTACTCTAATCCTTACTTACTTTAACCCTAACCTTAAATATATTATTAAAACGGACTCGTCAGATTATGCGCTAGGGGGAGTGTTATCGCAATATAATAAGAATGGCGAACTATGTCTAGTAGCCTTTCTCTTCCAGAAACTTGCCCCTACTAAATTAAACTATAAGATATATAATAAGGAACTACTTACAATTATTAGATACTTTAAATAATAGCATTATAAGCTTAAAGGATTATTGTTTTTAATATGCGTATTAACGGACTATAAGAACCTGCAGTACTTTATAACTATAAAGTAATTAATATAGCGCCAAATTTGTTAGGCCAAATACCTTTTATAATTTGACTTTAAGATTATATACTAACCAGGCAAACTTAATTAAAAGCCTAATATATTAATATAATGATTATAGGACTTACCTACGAACGCTTTAGATAAATAGATTATAAATTAATTATAGATCTTACTGCCTCCTAAACGTTTTAAGAAACTATATCCTATATTCCTAAATATGGAACTTAATAAAAATGAATTGGAAATTAATAAATGGGAAATAGAAATTAATAAGCTAATGGAATATAAATATAAGAATAATGTATGGATAATAGATATAATAAAAGCGATTTAAATTGGAAAATAATAGTATAAGGATATTACACTTGCTGAATGTGAAATTTAAAATAATTAATTATACTATTAATAGAAGATGGTAGTTCCGAATTCCAAACCCTTATAATTTAAGATACTTAAATTTGTATATAACTCCCCTATAGTAGGACATCCTAGCTATATAAAGGCTTATAAGATTGTTTAATAAGTATATTACTAGCCTATAATGTATAACTATGTACAAAAATACGTTTGAGTATATAGGATATGCATATACGGAAAGACCTCTTATATAAAGAAGTAAGGAGTACTTTAACCACTACTAATTCTAATATAAAGATGGCGTAATATCTTAATTAACTTTATAGTTAACTTGCCTAGTAGTAATGGGTTTATAAATATTATAGTAGTAGTTAACTATCTTATAAAAATACAATATATGATTCCTATAGACTTAATTAATGCAATATTAGTAGCTAAATATTTTATTAAGTACGTCTTTAAGCTACACAGACTTCCTAATATAATAATATCTAACCGCAAAAGCCAGTTTGTTTTAGACTTCTGGTAAGCTCTATATAAATAATTAAGTATTTAAATATAACTCTTAACTGCATTTTATCTAGAGATAGATGGTTAAACTAAAATTATAAACGTAATTATGGAATAATACTTATAAATGTACTGCTCCTACCTACAAGACAACTGGGAAAAATAGCTACCTTTAGCTAAGTTTACTGCAAATAATATAATAAATGTATTAACAGGCGTGACGCCGTTCTATATAACCTATGGATAAGACCCTTAACTTGGATTTAAACTATAACCTAAAATTAATATAATAGGACCCATAATTAATATAATAGGACCCACAATTAATATAATAGGACCCACAATTAAACGGATCTAGTTAATTAATATGTATAACTTCGCCAATTAAATAAAGTAGTTAACGGAACTATTATAAAGCAAATTAATATACGCTTAAATATTATAGGAATGGCATGCGAATAAAGGACGAGCTTCCGTATAGGACTTTAAGGAAGGTAATATGGCTTACCTAAGTATATAAAACCTAAAGACTTAACAGCCTTTAAAGAAACTTAATTGGAAATTCGCGGGCCTATACTAAATTAAGAAGAAACTAAGCCTATACGCCTATAAGCTTAAACTGCTAACTGAAATAAAAATACACCTAATGTTTTATGTAAGCTTGCTGTAACCTTTAAGAGATAATCCTATAACTCGCGAAGTACTACTGCTACCTCCTATAATTGTTAATAACGGTAACGGTTCTTACTTTATTAACTTAATTAATAATATACAATAGAAAATACAATCTAAACAGTTTAAACTTCTTATTAAGTGGGAAGGATATAAAACACAAACCTAGGAAACCTATAAATAGATTAAGGCCGACGCGCCTTCCTTAGTAAAAGAGTTCTATAAGGACTATCCTTTGCGGCCTACTTTGGCTGGATGGATATAATATAAAGACAAATAACTGCTACCTAATACGAAGACACGAAATATAATAGCAGGAAACTCGAAATTGAAAAGAACTTAAAATACGTTACAACACTCATAACGCAATAAGTTATAAATTCTCGACTAAATTAAATTATTTTGGGCCTTTGGCTAAAAGGGGGGGTACTATAACGGGACTAGCCCAGTTATAGTAGGAATGTCTCGGTGAAACACTTAATAGATAACTATATAAAACTGTTTATAACTGTCTGCAACTGTCTATAACTGTCTACAACTGTCTATAACTATCCACCATAATCTACCGTTTTCTACCAAATTCCACTAACGTGATAGAATTTGGTTAAAACTTATTGAAATCCGTATGGGCTTATGCCCACGCGTCTACTGCCAAGACCCTAAATATTTAGTTACAAGTTTCCTATGTTCCTTTCTCTTCTTTACGCAACGTCTTATACTCTGCAAGAGCTATATACCCATAGATTTAGATAGAATTTATATTATTCCTTTAAATCTTCCTTAAAGCCTCTTCACGCCCTTATAAAATCTATATAGGTGATATAAAGGGACTTTATAGTATTAATGCTTAGCCTAGATATTAGTGGTGCCTATAATAACATACCCTATAAGCGCCTCCTATATATCCTTAGGGCAAAGGGCTTTTTAGAATAGATTATATAATTTATTTAAGGGTTTATAGACTAGAAAGAAACATTACTAGTCTTTAACGGATACCAGAGCCCCCCTATTATAGTTATAATAGAAATACTATAAAGATTACCCCTCTTATCTATACTCTCCCTCTTCTTTATAAGCAACCTACTTAACTCCTTTAATAAAGGGGCGACTTAGGGGATAAGCTTTGTTAATAATATAAACCTAATTATATATAGGCTAATAGCTATAGAGAATTATAGAATACTAGAGAGAGCCTATAATACCTATATAGAATAGGCAAGATAATACAGAGTCTAATTCTTACTAGAGAAATACCAGCTAATCTATTTTATATGAAAACGTAACTAATCTACAGATTTCTAGTATATAATTTATATTTAAGGCTTTAGGGGTTAACTAATTTAGAGCCTAAGGGTATTAGGAGTATAGGTAAATAATAAGCTCTAGTGGAGCGTATATACAGTATAAGCGGCCTATAAGGGCTAAGTATAGTATATTGCATTATCTAGGATTGTTAATTATATATAGGGTCTATGCTTCTAGAGGTTACGCCTACTATATATAGTAGTTGTCTGGCTAACCATAATATATAAGTCTAGTATTTAGGCCATTAGAGAAACTAAAAAAGGCCCCCCTAAATTACTTTTTAAACCACTCTAAAAGGTCTAAACAGCCTACCTTTAGAGTATAACAGGCGGGTATAAGCGTATGGCCATAGTACTACTTAAGAAGGAAGCCAATATTCCCCTCCTATAACTATATATTAAAGCCGCTATAATATAAAGGGTGTAAAATAAACGTAACTCTAATGTTATAAAGTATATTAAAATACGCCTAAATAAACTATAAAGGGACCCTAGGGTGCCTTATAGGAGAATAAACTAATAACCCTAAAGTAGGGAATATATATTAGAGAAATAGGTAGAGAAGGCAGAAGAAGAATGGTGCTATATTAGGGCCTAGGCCCATATAGAGGAGGAAGGGAGACGCGTAAGAGGCTAGTAAAGATAATAGCGAAAGAGAAAAAGGAGCTAAAGTAGAGTATAAAGGAATGCTAGAAAACCATCTACCATAATATAATACTAGTTATACCAATGCCAGAGAGGTAAATGGGAGTTAAAGGTATAGAGGCTGACTTAGGTAAGAGGAACTTAAGCTGTAGCATAGTTAACGCTATAGGGGGTAAGCACCTAAGGGCTCTAAGAAGGCCTAATAAAGGCAGAAAATATAATGGCAATACTTTTAAGAATAGGAATAATAGGACTAAAAGATTGGCTTTACTGGGTAGGTGTCCTAGTAGGTAGCCTAAGATGTAAATATAGCTAGCCAAGACAGATACCAAAACACGTAATACTGCTATACCCCTTACACACCACCTAAGAAGTAATACTCTTAGTAGCTGGCACAGAGAACTATAATATACTACTCTTAATATAAAAAGGTCTTAAGGCGGTTACCTAGTTTGCTAATAAGGCCTAAAAATTCTAAAAAGAAGCTAGTAAAGTCTCAGTTCTATTATTATAGGTTTTTAAGTTTGGTAATAGCTGTATATTTATAGCTGGCGTTATTATATATTTATTCTAGTAGAGAGATAAAGATTTTAAAATTAACAAAGGTACCGTTACAGAAGAATAGATCTATAGTTTATGCAATGTCCTTACTTAATTAAAACATTCCATAGCTAATCTTACTAGCCTTAGTAGGGTATTAATTATAGTTTAAGACAGAGTTTAAGACAGAGCTTGGTTATAAAGGGATATAGGTTATTTTAGTTTCTATTAAATATTAGAGGATTAGGGAGCTTTTTAGATTTTAGAGTAGGTATAGGGTTTACTATAGGTATAGGTTAAGCTACCATTACTGGTTTAGTGTTTGCATTTAATGGGCCAGGTTTAGGTTTTATTATTTTAAATTTGTTTATAGGTATTGCTATTAGGGTCTATAATATAAGTGCCTTAATATTATGGAGTTCTTTATGGAGTGCTTTTATTAATTACTAATGCTAGGTTTCTAGTGCAGCCCACTACTAAGCTAAGGCGTCTATAAAGGACTGTTGTATTATAGTTAACTGTTCCCCAACTAGGGATATAATACTTATAATTATTAAAGGGGATTTAGGTTCGTTTGCTATTTTAATAGTAGTTATTTTAACGCAATATAATATAAAGGCGCGAAGAGGCTTTAGGGAAGATTTAAAGAAACAATATAAATTCTATCTAAATCTAGAGGTATATAGCTCTTGCTAAGTACAAGATATTGCATAAAGAAGAGAAAGGAGTATAGGAAACTTATAACTAAATATTTAAGGTCTTAGCAGCAGATGCGTGGGCACAAGCCTATGCGGATTTTAACAGGTTTCGACCAAATTCCATTATATTAGTGGAATTTGGTAGAAATTAATTAAGTTGGCGGAATTTGGCAGAATTTAATTAACTCGGCAGAATTTGGTAGAATTTGATTAAAGCGTTGGAATTTATCTGTCGAGTGTTTTACTAAGACATTCCTACTGTAACTGGGCTAGTCCCGTTACAATTATAGATATAGTATTTTAGCTTAGCATCTACTATAGTCTTTAAATAGTAAGCAATAGGGTGCTATTTTTTGTCTATCTACTTTTAGGAGTAAACGCCAGCTATAACACTATCTAAGGCATTAGTCTCTAGCATTAAGGGCCATTTTAGATTAAAGTGGATAAGTAAGAGAGTAGAGACCAGTTGTTTCTTAAGCTTATTAAAGGCCTACCTATATATAGTATTAAAGTAAAAGGGCCGGTCCTTATAGGTAAGTAGGCTTAGGGGCCAGATAATCCTACTATAGTTCTTAATAAAGTATTAGTAAAAGTTATAGAACTCTAAAAATAACTATACCTCCTTTACAGTCCTTAGAAGTACCTATTAGTTAATTACAGCCATCTTTTCTAAGTCTACCTTAATTCTATCTATACTAATAATAAACCCTAGGTACTTTATATACTTAATACTAAATTCCAATTTCCTAATATTAGCCTAGAGGCTAGCCTCGCGAAGCTATTATAAGACTTTATAGACATACTCCTTATATTCTAACTTATTCTTAGAGTAGATTATATTCTCCTCTAACAGAGAGGGAAACAGCTCTAAGTACCTTAGTAGCTGTTCCTTTTAGGTCCCCCTTAGGTAACTTATTCTTTAGTAATCCTTCTTTATTAATACTACCTAATCTATTCTCTTCTAATACTCCTATACCTTTCTTATAGCGTTTTTTAAGTTATCTAGTAGTTCCTAGGTAGTCTTATTATAGCCTATCTACTTTACCTTATACTATGTTTTATTATTAACACTCTTATAGCTAACGATCTTTAAAACCTCCTGTTGGTCACATAGGGTGACTCACCAATAACGACTACTTAAGTAGGGTTACAGTGATATTGGTTAATATGCTTCTTATTAATTAGGGGAGGGTGAGGAGCTTAAGGCTCCTTGCTACGCTAGTGCCGCGGCGACACGTAACAACACGTAACAACCACTCGTCTCATTCCCGACACTGGCAACTCTTCTTTTATGGTTGCCATCTATATACAAGTAACAAAATTATATAAAGACACTAAGCTGAAGAGAAGAAGAAGAAGAGGGAGAAGAGAAGAGGAAGGCCGTTAGGGGTTAACGCGAATACAAAGGTGTCGCTAAGGCGCTAGTCGTAAGCGAGCTAATAGTGATTTTCCATTCCAGGGATAGAAAATCCTGATTGGCTGGCTAAAGTAAGGGTCCGCAGATTGTAGTAGAACTTAATAGACAGTTACAGTGGAACTCTACTCCCTTTTAACCCAACCTTTAACTTGTATATATAGAGTGTTTATGTTAACAAACGTCTCTAGAGCCTTGTTTGGGTTTGCCTTTGTTATTACATCTGCCAGGTTGTCTTGGCCATTAATTTATTAAATCTTAAAGAGTTCTTACCATTTATAGAATTAACGAAGTGCTATAATATTAATTATAAGGCGCTTCTCCTTTGTAGTACCAAGCTTAACTAAGCACTTATAGAGGGAGTATAAGTTGGTACACACGATTATAGGGATGACGGGAAGTTCGAGTTAATCTATAATTATCTTTAAGGTAGTTCTAATTGTAATTGCCATGTTAACTCCGCTAACTATTTTATATATCTCTGACGCTAGAACGCTTCGAGTGATACGCTTACTCTTAGTTAAGCTCCAATAGATAAGATTGCCGTGGATTGTGAAGTCGTTTTCTCTAGTAGATTTGTTTATGATAATAATCTTATATCCTAACTGGGAGCTAAAGTCTTTATTGTTTATAAATGATCCATTAATAAATATAAAGAGCTTAGTGGTGGGAAGATTAATAGGCACGTAGAGTAGTCCCTAATTGAGATGGTTTATTTGCTAGAAAAGACGTTTATTTAGGGCAAGAATGTTATCCTTGGTTAGTTCCTGGTATTGGGCGGTAATAGAGAGATTAAATAAAGCCTTGGGTTGACAGATAGAAGCAATATAAGCTCTGCGAGCGCGTTGCTCTACGTATCCTTGCTTTAGGGAATTAATGTTAATAACGTCGATCTTCTTGCCTTAACCCTTCTGGCGCAATGCAATAGAATTCTTGTTTAGGGAGAGGATGCATCTATTAAAAAGTAATGGTGTTGTTAAATTAAGCTTTTCCTTTAGCTTTGCTATAAGATTTGCCTTTACTAGCTTATCCTCTTTAAGGGCCAAGAATTAATCATCTCCTAAGATAATTGTATTGTTAGTTTATATGCCAACGATTCCAAATAGAGTTCCTGTGGTTATAATAAGGAAGCATAGATTAAATGTAGAAGTAGTTATTAAAAGCTTCTCTTTATAGTGCTTACTATAGGTAGCCCACCAATAAGTTCCTACCTCTGTAATTTTATATAATGGCTTAAGCATAACTATAATGGTATCTTCGGGATATTAGTGGCGAATTTGCTCTGGAAGGTATGCTAATATTAAGCACTAAAGGTGCGTCTCTAATTGGGTGTAGGCCTAAGTAATATCTTATAAATAGACCGCCATTCTATTCTTTATTAAGGAGGGAGCTAGCGTAATAATAACTTATTAACTAGCTTATTAAATTATAGGAGATTGCGTAAGGATTACCTCCTTACTATTATTATTGTAACCTTGGATAACAAGCCTTAATTTCTTAAATAGGGCGTTAGTAGCTTTGCCTTTAATCTTATTAACTATTCTTAACTTAAAGATGTAAACTTTGTTGAACTTAGTAAGGTCATACTTCTTAAATTTAAAAACTCCTCTTGTAATAAGGCCATTAATCTCCTACTTATTGGATGCTTAAAAAGGAGCTCTAGGGGTTGTAATATGACCTTTCTTTTAGAGCTGTTTTGCAAGTTTAAAATTAGCCTTCTCCTTAGCTGTTATAAAGGCCATTAATAGCTTAACTCTATTCTCAATGGCGGCAATAAATTGCTCTTTAAAATTAACAAGATGTTAGTAATTTCGTGATCCTTTTAGGCGACCTCTACCGCGTTATAGTTGCGGCGTATTTACTATAATTATACTAGAATTATGGTTGCCTTCTGGAGCTCGTTAATTGTAGCTCTCCTCTAGGGCATCTTCTGTGGCATTCTGCAAAGGTTTAGAACTGTTATCTTTGTAGTAAGGCTTAATAACAGTTAAATAGAATTAAGTGGGTCTATAAGGCATCTAAATAGTGCAAGTTTAACTATTAATTGCAATAAGTTAATGTAGGCCTAACCACCCTCCCTTTTTATGCTATACGCGTACCTTAGACTGGAGTGGCAGATTAAGCGTAGTTAAGGTGTTTGGGCCATTTCTTATTCCTAATACATTGTTGACCTAATATGTGGCGTAGAGACGTCAGACCTTCTTTATTGCCTTATAAATAGCCTCAGCTTATTACATAACGGAGGGAGATAGTGGAGAATTATTAGTTATTTAAGGGTAGGCGCCGAAGACTAGCAGCGTAGGTATAAGTCCATCTGGGCCAGTGGAATTATTAATAGCTTTAACAGCTATTTATAAGGTAAGTTCTTTACTAGTATCCTCTAGTTCCGAAGAGATAATCTTATATACACGGCGTAATGGCGTGTGATATCGTTCCACTTTTCTAATGCTATTATATGCCTTAACAGGGACTTCCTTAACCTTAATTGCTATTGCCTTTATCTATTATTAAAACTCTATAGATAAAAAGTTCTTTCCTATATTATGGACAATTTAATTAAGGGGTCCTAGGTAGATATTAATCTAGCATAATTAAAGGGTATCCTATACGTTTCTAGCTAATATATCCTTTAAGAAGCGTGCGGCTTGGAAGGAGGTTAAGAAGTTAACAACTTAGAGTACTGGCTTGCCGCTAAGATATATAACGTCAATAATAATACAGAAGTTAAAGTTATAATTATCTTTAAGGGTGAATTTAAATCAGCCAGGGGACTTCTGGTTTATTTAGCAGTAATGGCAGTACTTTATAAGATGCTTAATTGCCTTAACCTTAACTTCATGGCCTACTTGCTAAAGAACCCTAAGCAATTAGTAAATAGATAGGTGGCTAAAATAACGGTATAGTTAACATAACTCTGATTTAGTTAAATGGCTCTAAGCAATACTCTTTTCTAGTTAATAAAGGAGCAACTAGGGGTAACCCTACTTACGTATAATAGGCACCTAATTATCTCCCTAAATAAGTACATTCTTAAGGTTATTAAGCTTGACGCCTAATTTATCTATATCTCTAATGCAAAATAGAAATGGGGTATTTATAGGAACAATGTGGAAAGTAATGCACCCTAAGGGGGTTTAGACCCTAATTGTGCTAAGAGAGATTGCAGTACCCTTGCTAAAACAAATCGTGTATTAGCCTGCCGTTAAATAGTCAATCTAAATAGAGCTATTAAGCTGCTAAAGGGCTTAAACTTGAGGTTCTCCTACTATAGATACTCCTGCGGCTCTAATATCTGGCATAATACCATAGAAGACGTTTGCCGAGTATCTGTTATTAAAGGAGAACATAGAACTCTCCTATGGCTCATTAAAGATATCTAACTTTGTAATAGAGTGGAGTGTAGATTAGTTATTAAGAATAGTAATAGTTTATATGCCATCTACCTCACCATACTCAGTAAAGTATTAGTTAGGTAAGTAGTCCTTAAATTCTATATCCATAAGGAGCTGTTTAGCCTTATTAACCTTACCCTTAAGATCTTCTACGCCTTTATATTAAACCAGGAAGCTTTAAAAGTAGGCTATAGTGACCTTACAATTTCTGACGTTTCTTACACTCTAGTAAAACTTGTTATATGCCTCCTTTCGCTTATTAAGAGAATGCCTAGTTAACTAGTAATTTGGTTTCTTACAAACATAGCACTTCTTCTAGTGATTACTTTAAAATAAACCTCCACGAGGACCTCTACCTTTACTTTATAGTTGTTAATTGTACCCTCTACCGTATTGCCTACCACGGCCACTATATATTTAATCAGTCCAGTTATGATTATGTTAGTTGGCCGGGTCGTCTGGGTTAATTAAAGTAGACTAAAGTTAGGCGTTAAATTACTGTACTTCTTAAGAGCGTAGAGCAGTGCCAATAGAAGATCTTAGTTGAGCACACACTCCTTTATAAGTATTTGCAGGATTAAAGAGAGCAAGATTACATTCTTTAACGCCTTGGCATACACTAATAACTTAATTGCGTAGGCTGAAATCCTCTTAATATAATTCAGATAAACCACACTAAATCATCTAAAGTTGATTAAAGAGCTTTTAAAGACAATTAAGCCGAGGGACACTTAGGTTTATAGTAATGATCCTTAGGAAGGTAGTCTCTCTCCATTTTAATATATACTGCTGCTTATTCTCTTCTGTTTTAAAGTGGCATCTTAACTTATATATTATGCGGTTAAAATTATATCCTTTTCCTACCAAACAATCATAATAGAAGGTACTAGCTCGACCCTTAAGCATAATGGAATAGGCATTGTGGTATTAATCAGACTCTATTCCTACCTTCTGGCAATAGTTATAGAAGATACATAGTTTCAAATTAAGAATATTATATAATTCCCCGCTAAACTTCTTCTCTTAATCTAAATAGAGCTTCGCAAGCTCTGTAAGCAATTTTAAACTACCTCTAATTTAAGATTAAAACAGAGGTGGGGTTTATATTATAGGCTGTAGTGGGGACGTAGGTCTGGTCAGTGGAGTCCGAAGGCTATTAAATTGTAAAGTAATGGGATCCTGTGCCTACTCTTGTTGGGGTATAGTATTTAACATTAAAGTTATGGGTTAAATTGGATATAGAGGGGTTAAAGGCGGAGGTAGATTCGTCTCTAAAGGTGTATTGCCTAGGTTCTATTGTGAGTTAAGCTTCCTTATAGTATATAGTTGGTGCTTAATTTCTTATAGGGTCCATTTATACTCTTCTTTTACATTAATAACCTGCTCCTGAATATTGTCTCTAATAGTACCCCCATCCTTAGGGACAAATACTCTATTCTCCTAAAGGAAGTTACGGAAGTCCTATACGATATCCTTATTTATAGGGGCCCATATTTCCTTTGTCCATCCAATAAAGTCCTCCTTTATACATTCCCATAGCGCGGTATTGTTATATTCACTATCCTTATAATGTGCTATATGGTATAATAAAAATCCATTTAAGTCTTGTTTATTAGCGTTTGCAAGGTTAATTATAGCTTTGTTCTATGTCTTTAGGTTAATATCTTTCTTATACTTTTTTAGGTAGGTTAATGCCATAGTAGGTATAAAATTAACGGGGTGTTGTACATTAAAGGTAGGTAGGATTTTCGGTTTTGTAGGATCTCATAGGTTTGCTGTTAAAAGGTAGGCAATTTAAGATGTAGTTAACGCGTTTCGGATGTTGACTTAGGACCTTAGGTTTAGTAACACTTTTAACCTAAAGTACTTAACCAAATCTTTGTAAACGTGGTTGTTCTGCGTAATGGACGCAACTTGGTATCTCCTAGTACTCAGTAACACTTCTATTACTAGTTTTCCGCAAGTCTAAGGTAGCATAGTATCACTGGGATCCATTCCATATAAGCGTATATGGCACCCCTACACAAGACTGTCTCTTCTATTTAAAAACCTAGCTGCTCTGTGGTTGACTGTATATTTAACTACTAATCAGTGTTGGTTATATAGGGTGACTCACCAATAACAACTACTTGAGTAGGGTTACAGTGATGTTGGTTAATATGCTTCTTGTTGATTAGGGGAGGGCAAGGAGCTTAAGGCTCCTTACTACGCTAGTGCCGCGGCGACATGTAACGACACGTAACGACCACTCGTCTTATTCCCAACACCTCCTACTTATCTTCTTCTTATCCTTTATATGTATCTAACTTATAAACTAGTGGTTTAACATTCCTATATACTGGTTCTAGTATTATAATATACTATATAGGGTAGATCTTTATTTTCTCTAGTAAATTAAGCCTATATATAACCTCTAAGATCTTTGCCTTAATTATAAATAGTCTTAGTCTAATATAGACCAACCTCTTACTTAGTCGTCGACTCTTAAAATTTTTATATAGTAGCCACACTTTATCCCCCTCCTTAAGATCTGGTCCCTTAGATCTCTTAGCATTATAGTACTTCTTTATTTTTGCTTATACTAGTTTTACTACTTCTTTAAGGTAATTATAAAGATTTATTAAAGTCTCCATTCTTTTTTTTTGCTATACTACTTATTTTCTTTACTTATTATAGTAATAACGATGTTCTTAGTTTATATCTATAGTTTGCCTTAAAAGGTAATATACCTATCCCTTTCTATAGTATAGCATTATATATAAATGTGCAACTGGTAACAACAATACCTAATTATTTTGTATATAATTAACATAATGCCTTAAGTACTGTTTTAATATTTAGTTTAGTCTCTCTGTTTATCCGTCTATTTATAGGTAATATGCTATTAACATTACTGCTTAAACCCCTATTTGGCTAAAAAATACCTCCTAAAATGCTGCTATAAACCTTAGATCTCTGTCTAATATAATCTTTATTAGTGCTCTATGTCTTATAAACACTTCTTTAATATAAATTCTACTAGTAGCTATATCTTCTACTAATATTTCTTCCTTATACACTATAAAGTAGCCCCACTTAGTTAACTTATCCACTATTACTAAGATTATATTATAATCTTGCCTAGTAATAGGATCTCTTAACTTAGGTAGCTTTATAATAAAGTCCTATAATATAACCCCCCATAGTCTTTCTAGTATCTTAATAGGTTATAGCTCTCCATATAGCTTATACCTCGTTAGTTTATTTCTCTAGCAATCTAGATATTCCCTTATAACTTATCTTACTAGTCCGTAGATTCCTTAAATAATATACTCCTTTTAAAGTCTTAACACTAAGCCTATAGCTCCGTTATGTCCTTAAGTCATTCCCTTATAAAAGTCTTCCACAAACTCTTTTGCAACTGCCTTTGGTATATATATAGCCTCTTAGTACTTATACTACTCTAACTCTAGATCTTCGTCTTACGCTTTTTAAATCCTTTATAACTATACGCTCTCTAGTATCTTATACGCCTTTTCTTCTCTTATTGCCGTAATCTTAGGATAATTATACCAGATCAATCTATCCTCGCCTTTATATAGTATTGCCCCTAATAGCTTTTCTTTATTTTATAACTCCGTTTTTCTACTAAGTGCATCTACTCTTGCATTCTTAGTATCTTTAGTATATTAGATTTCGAAATAATATTCTATAAGCATTTCGGCCTATCTAACTTATCTTCTATTTAACTCCTTTATTATTAGGAATCCTATTAAGTTTTTATAGTCCGTCTTAACTATAAACGGTTTTTCTATGCCTTATAAGAATGCTCTCCATTTTTTAAGTGCTGTAACTATACCTAGCAACTCCTTGTTATAGATATCGTAGTTTAACTCTGCTAGTGTTATCTTTTAACTATAGTACGCTACTAGATGCTATGCGTCCTAGTGCTTTTATAGCAAATATGCTCCTAGCGCAAAGTCTAATACGTCTATTTCCATAACTGTGTCTAACTATAGTTAATAGATCTTAAGGATCAGATCTTAGGTAAATAACTCCTTAAGTTCTTAAAATAGTTTCTTTTACTAGCTACCCCATATCTATAGTTCCTCCTTTTTTATAAGCCTTATAAATAGCTTAATATTCTTTAACTACTATATAATAAACCTCCTATAGTAGTTGCAGAACCCTAGAAATAACCTTAACTATATAACGTTCTCTAGTTTCTGCCAACTAACTATAGCTTTAACTTTCCTTGGGTCCATACTAATTTTGCCTAGCTTAATAATAAATCCTATAAAATTAGTTTTCCTTATAAAGAACTCGCATTTCTTAATTGCTACTAATATCTCTTCTTTCTATAGTCTTTTTAAGACCTATTTAATGTATTCCCTATACTCCTGCTTACTTATTAAGTAGATAATAATGTTATTAAGGTATACTATAATAAGCTTATTAAGGTGTTCTTTTAATATACTATTAATTCATTTCTAAAACGTTGCTGGCGCGTTTATAAATCTAAAGAGCATAACTAATAGTTTATATAGTCCTTCCTTTAACCTAAAGGCTGCCTTCTGCTTATCTCCTTCCTTAATCCTAATCTAATAGTACGCCCACCTTAGATCTATTTTTGTAAAAATTTGCGCGTTACCTACCCTATTTTAGATTTCGCTAATTAAGGGTAAAGGATACCTATCCTTTCTTATAATACTATTTAACTATTTATAATTAATACACATCCTAAGGTTCCTGTTCTTCTTAGGTATAATTAACACTAGATATCCTACTAATAACTATAACAGTCTAATATATCCCTTTTATAAGTTTTCTTAAATAAACTCTTTAAGTGCTACTAACTTGGTTTTAGTAAGCTTATAGATTAGAAAGAACCTTAGACTTATTCCTAGTTCTAATTCTATCTTATAGTCCTATACTACATACTCTAATAGCTTTTCACTTTTTAGGCTCTACAGTTTCTTGCCATACTTATAATATCTCTTTAGTACATAACTTAAACTTTACTTAGTTTCTTTATACGTCGCTCCTACTTAGTACCATACCATCTTTATCTATTGTTGCCTCTTGCGTTATTAAGTATCTTTAATATTAACCTAACCTATAACCTAATTAATCTTTAGATTGTATTCCTGCAACTAAGGTATTCCTAATATTGCCTTATCCTTGCCTAATAGTAGGATATTAAAAGACACCTTAACTTGTCTTCCTTTAATAGTTAACTAAATAGGTCCTATTTTAAGATTAATAATACCTCCTCTATAGGCTATTAGATCTCCTAAAATTGTTATTAATAGATATAGGTATTTTTTCTATCTATATAGTAACTCTATCCTTTTAACTGCTGCTAGTAATACATAGTTTCTTATTACTCCACTATCCACTAATACTTTAAACTTTTAATCTCGCTAACTAACTCTTAGGTTTAGGTATTAACCCATAATTCCTTTAAGGGTCTAAGGCTCTACTACTAGCTCCCTTTAGTTCTATAGGCCTCTGCTTTTCCTAACTATTAACTATTAACTTTTAACTATACTTAGTCCTTCTATAGCTAATACTTAGTTTGTTTCTTGTCTTTAATATACTATAGATAAGTATTTTCTAAGCACTCCCACCACTATTGTCTATTTAGGCATTCTTCTATAAGAAACCTTTTTAGCTAAAGTATTAAGTCTCCTAGTTCTTAAACTTCTACTAGGTGCTAACTATATATATACTTAGCGTTCCTATACCGCCTTTCGTCTGTCGTCTAATACATTCTTATTAGATACTTGTAATACTTATCTTTAGATATCCTATACATATTATCTATATTATCTATATATACAATCTACGCCAACGTATAATACGCTAGGTGCTTTAGGTTAACTTATAGCTCGTCTTTACTCCGGAGTTTAAACCTATTCTATATATCCTAAATATCGCTATGTCGTTTACTAGTACTAATATCTATATTATCTCTCTCTGGTCTACGGCCTATTCTTTAAGATTTTTTAATATTATAATTAACGCTCCTTTAATATAGCTTATCTGTCTCTCTAATATAGCTTAATCTGGTATAACCTTCTTGTCTAACTATATACAGAAATCTTCCCACTTATTGTTTCTGTGTTACTAATACTACCTTTAGTATAGCTTTATAAGTGTATATAACCTATCTATAAGAAAGTATCTCTTTATTACTGCATCGTTGCAACTTTTAGTATATTATTCTGTAAACCTAGTTAGAATCCCTAGATCCTTTTCCTATTCTAGGTTACTTAACCACTTAGCTCTTAGTGTTCCTATCCTTAGCCTATTTATAATTTTTTATATAGGTGCTCTATCCCTTATACGTCCTAGCATAGCTAATCTTTAGTCTAGCTTTTATTCTTGCTATATAATAATTTGTTATTTAAACTTATCTATGCTTTCCTTTGGTTTTCTTCTTCTAAAAGGACCCTTAAAGTTACCTTGCTTCTTAATTACCATATTAACTTTTTAACCTTTAGGCTAAACACTATATTCTCCTAGAATTACTATAGACTTTATTTATTCTTCAAAATCTCAATTCCCTAGGAACTGTCGTCCCGTACTTATTTGTTTATCTTTAAACTAAGCTTCTACCCTTTCTTATTAGTTCTTGTCCATTATAGGTTCTAGGGTATATCTTATCTTATCTTAAGAATCTTAAGCGTCTCTTATCTCTTTCTAAGAATCTTAAGCCTATGGCCTTTTTCCTTTACTAAGTAGTAAGCTAGCACTAGTAGTTGTCTACTTGCTTAATTGTCTTTAGATATTACTCCTTCTGTTTTATAAAGCGATAGATACCATATCTAATAGTATTATAATACCCATTACTAAACCGCGTTCTATAATGGTCTTAGTCTCTACTTTTATTGCGTTATTAAGGTTTAAGTGCCCCTAGCTAGCCTCTTTTTCTTTCTTATCGCTATTAATTAATAAGTACTCTAACTCTATTATTATTATTACTAATCTTTATCCGCATGTTACTATAATATCTTAATCCAGCTTATAGAGTTAATCTTATTCTTTATCTAACTCTCTAGTTCCTTTAAGTCCTCTTAACTCTAGCTCTTACAGCTAATAGCTTATACCGTACTTAGCGTCCTTATAAATTTGGTATGCGTTATTATAATAAAACGCAAAGTGTCTAATTAAACACTCCTTGGTTCTACGCAATACTCCTATATTTACGTTATTATGCTCTAATAACCTGGTGCCCTTTACCGCGTAGTTGCTCTAACCATCTCTATAGCCTTTAGCATAATAACCCTATTTTCCGCAATTTATGCAAGCTCCTTTTTTAAACTATTTTTCTTATTATAGAGTCCGCCTAAACATCTTCTACTATTAAGATCCCTAGTTTAGCCTTTACTCCTTAGTCCTATAATTACTTAATCCTTAACCTCTAGGTTTCTATAATTTCTTATTCTATCTCTTAGATTCTTTAGTACCGCTTAAGTCTATTAGCTCTAGCCTACCATTCTATAATTTATAACTCTATATCTATTATTATATGCTCTACGCCTTATACAACTATAGAACTCTATCTTACCCTTTTTTAGCTTATTCCCTTTAATAGATCCAATTATTAATCTTAATTAACTAATCTATTAACTCCCTTAGAGTTTCCACATCTTCTATTAGGATAATTACGTCCTAGACTTTAGCTTTAAGTCCCTGTTTATACTATACTATAAGCGTCTTATTATTTTACTTAACTTATATTATAAGTATCTAAAACTATATTATATACTTAATTGCTAAAGTGCGCTATACTAGGTTCTAAAGTTTTCTTTCTACCATAGTTGTTACTTCTAGGTTACTAAATATCTACGTAAGTCTCTCTATAAACCCATTTTAGTTAGTAAACATAAACCATACCTCTTAGTTAGTAGTCGTTATTCTATTAGTTTAGATTTTAGTAAGGTAAGATTTAAACTACTTAAGTGCTCTTCTAATTAAGAACAACCCTACATACGCCACTTAGTCCATAGGTGTTGCCAACTTCGCCCCTTCTTGTATAACGTAATTCACGAGCAAGCTGGCCACCCGAGCATCCTAGCCACCTACCCCGCTACCGAGGCCGAATAATGTAAATTACTTAACCACGAATAGTTGTATTTAGTGTAGCTATCTACTAACTAGTTACCTGCCGTCTAGGGCATATACGTGCATTGTGTTCTGTTGATTTACATATACTGCACTTGCGTGGTACTCGCTGCGGTCGCTCGGCCACTACATTTACTGCCCCCTCTCCTAACCCTATTTGGGCAGCTTGTGCATAAAAGGCCCCTTCTACTCCTAATAAAATACCCCCTCTAGCTATATATGTGCGCTTCTTTGCCCTCTTCCGTTTCTGGCGATGGTTTTCCATGTGTAGCCTTTTATTTTCGCTTACAAGTAGTACAGCACTTAACATCGCCATTTTGCACCCCTTAATAAGCTAGCCAAGGACTTGTTCTGTTGGACTTGGGGGCTATGCATACGCCGCTAAAGATAGCGCTTTAGCAAGGCTATCTACTCCTGTAGCTTAGTAATATTATAAGGTGTTTTAGCTACCCAAGATACATTTAACAACGGACGGCGTTGGGGTAATGGCGTCTGATATTTAGCGTGTAGCTATAACAGTACGTAATTAGGGCTATACGGAATAAGGCCAGTAGCTGCGAATCCTGCCAGTATATTGTTTTAATGTAGCGCTATTTGCCTAGCCTGCCTATACAGTGGTAGGAATTCGCGTTTATTAACATGGTTAACACCGCGGCCTATAAGCTGTTTAACGCTACGTCCGTAGGCCTGCTTTAGTGCCGAGAAACAGCCCACATTAAGCGGCTATAGTAAATGCAACGAATGCGCTGGCATGCAGATAATAATAATCTTATAATCCAAGCAGAACTAGTTAAATTTGGGGTTAACGTAGCTGCTGTAACCGTCTAGTATAAGCAGCCAATGTGTGCTAATGGTGCGATCTTTTATATACTAATGGAATAGATTTAGCCAGGTTAGGCCAATCTTATTTATTATCTAGCCATTCTTACTAACACCAATTAACCAGTCGTGTGGAATAATATCGTCCTCGTACTAAGTAGCTTAGTGCATTACTACCTTAAAAATAACTAGTGGTGGAATTGCACACCCTATTACATTAATGCATTCAATAATTATAACTCATTCTCAATTGCCTGGCTGTATTATTCTAGGCCGGCCAGCTCTATTAGTTCCAGTAATAACTTTCGCAGTTGTAATAACGCCTATTTAGAAGCCAGTCTTATTAAAATTCCAAGTATCCTTATCTAGAATCCCATATTCCACCTTAATATCTTATACGCGTTTAAACCAGGCCCGAATAAGTACAGGATCCTCGCATTTAGCACGCTAGTAGTTATACTTGCGATTGTATTTAGATTGTAGGTCGTTATGGCGCTTAAGAAAGGTTGATACCTAATTCTTGCCAATAGGTTGTATAGTAGCAGATCTAGCGCGCTAGGTAGCTAGAATACTAGCCATCTACTGTACGGTCTTGATTTATGGCGGTATACCGCGTTAATCTAATAATAGAATCCACTGCTTAAGGCTCTCTTCTTGTACTGGCGTAAGACGGCGATTTAGTGCAATAGAATTGTATTTTAGTTTAATGCCTTTAACGCGTAGCTGTGCTGTGCTCCGGGGCACATCGTAGGTACTAGTAGCGGCTTAGAAACTTGTAAATTGGCCATACTTATACGCATTGATAGCTAAATTAATTCTACCCTCTTAAAAGAGGGCTTCTTGTTGTTGTGATATGGCCATTAAGGAAATAGTTAGCTAATGCGTCGCGTTTTGGGTGGGGTGGCCAGGATGCTCAGGTGGCCAGCTTGCTCGTAAATTACGTTAACCTTAAAGTACATTTGTATAAGAAACCCCTTAAGCTTTAACTTCTTTCCTAAGAATTGTTTAATTAACAATAACTTAATCTTAGCTGCTCCAATTCCATTAATTTAGTCTTTAAGTATTTAATTATTGTCTATTAACCGATTAACTATTTCCTATAGCTAATCCACCGTAACTAGCTGCGAATCAGTATCTCTTATACTAGTATCTCCTCCTAACCCTAAGGTCGTAGCTACTATAGATAGCGTCGTAACTAGTGCTTTTAGTAGCATATTGTTTAACTTTATTAATACCGTAACTAGGTAGTAAATGTGTAATAAAGCCTTATAGGAAATACCACGGTAGACTTATTAATAGGCTAGGTATATAGGTAAACAGGAAGTTAATAATATAACAGTATAAATAACAACTAGTGGAGTAGTTGCCTAACAGATTGTAATGGGACTAGCCCAATTACAATAGGAATGTCTCGGTGAAACACTCGACAGATAAATTCCAAAGCTTTAACCGAATTCTACCGAAATCCGTTAAAGACCGCGTGCGCACATATACACGCATTGACCACCAAGTCCCTACATATTTAATTATATAATTCTCTCATTATTCCCTTCTCTTCTTTACGTAACGTCTTATACTCTGCAAGAGCTATATACCCTTAAATTAGATAGAATTTATATTTGTTCCTTTAAATCTTCCCCAAAGCCTCTTCGCGCCCTTACATTATGTTGCGTTAAAATAACTACTATTAAAATGGCAAACAAACCTAAATCTCTTTTAATAACCATAAGTATTATAACCCTAGTTAGGGAACAGTTAACCATAATATAACAGGTCTTTATAGACGCCTTAGCTTAGCAGCGGGCTGCACTGGAAACCCAGCACTAGTAATTAATAGAAGCACTCTGCGAAGAACTCTATAATATTAAGGCATTTACATTATAAACCCTAACAGCAATACCTATAAACGAGATTAAAATAACAGTACCTAAACCTAACATATTAAATGCGAACACTAAACTAGTAATAGTAGCTTAACCTATACCTATAGTGAACCCAGTACCTATTACAAAATCCAAAAAGCTCCCTAATTCTCTAATATTTAACGGAAACTAAAATAACCTATATCCCTTTATAACCAAGCTCCGTCTTAAACTCTTAACAAACTATAATTAATACCCCACTAAGGCTAGCAAGGTTAGCTATAGAATGTCTTATTTAAGTAAGGACGCTATATAAACCATAGATCCATTCTTCTGCAACGGCACTTTCATTAATTTTAAAACTTTTGTCTCTCTATTAGAACAAATATATAATAACACCAGCTGTAAATATACAGCTGTTACCAAACCTGAAAACCTATAATAACGGAATTAAGACTTTACTAGCTTCTTTTTGGAATTTTTAGGTCTTATTAGCGAGCTAGATTGGAATAAAGCCGCTAGAGTTACTGCTCTTTAACAAGCCATTTTAGATAAGATTAAAGCCCAGTTAGTAGGTAGAGAACTACCAAAGAACCTATCCAAATTTGCTATAATATATTAACAAATTAATAAGGACCTTTAATATAATAAATAGACTTATTCTCTAAAGCTAACTATACCTTATATTTAAAACTTTACGAAACTAGTATATACCCTAAAGCGCAATCCGTCTCCAAAACCTAAAAGTCCTATATATAACCCTATAGACCTTAATGCCGCTTAATCTTATACACCCTTAGGAACTAATAAATAAAGAACTTAAACTATAAATAGAGAATGCTTTGGATATGGTAAAAAAGGATATATTTAAAAGCATTTCAAAACTTACCCTTTTAAAAAAGTCCGCCGTAGCTCCTTCTAATCCTTAAGTTATACCCGCTCTATAAATTATACTTAGACGCCATAAAGCACCTCGCCTTTAGTTAACTCGGAAAACAAATTATCCTAAGGCCAAGTCGCGCCTTAGGATAAAAGGTGGAAGAGTATAAGTATCTAGGCTCTTCCAGCGCTAATATATAACATAATTCCCTTAATATACTTGGCGAAATTTAAATACTTAAAAAATGGAAGGAAGTACAAATCCTTATAGACAGCGGAGCCACTAGTATAGGCTTTATTAATATAAACTACGCGAAAACTTAACGCCTAAATTTAAAGAAACTTAATAAGCCTTAAGGCCTATAAGGCTTTAATAGCAAACCCTTAATATATAGTAAACTAACGCACTACGCTTTTATAAAATTGCAGATGGGTAAATACCTTAAATACATTTCCCTATTTGTAACACCCTTAAAGCACTATAAGATAATACTTAAATATAAATGGCTAAAACAACACAACCCTTTAATTAGCTGGGTTAAAGAAACACTAAAGTTCCGTATAACCTACTGCTGAAGTTATTGCTTAAAAAACCACTCGCCCTATAAATATACACATAGCTATCTGAATTTAACACAATATAAATTACCCTTGCTATAAACTTCAAGCTAATATAATAAATCTATAACTACTAATTATGGTAAAGAATGCGAAGATGTTATGTTAAAACCTCTTAAAATTTATATAATATAGGCCGCGCCTTTTATCTTATTAGCAAAAAGACAAGATTATAAAATCTTTACTATAACTATAGAAGATATTAAGAAAGTACTAGAACCAAAACAATATCCTAATCCTTAACCTCTTATGCCCAAAGAGTACCATAACCTAATTAACAAGTTTAAAAAATAATTTATAGACTAACTAGCCTTGCACTAAAAGAAACACAATTTTAAGATAGAACTTAAGCCTAGTATAACACTAAAGTTTAGTCCGCTATACGGTATATTATAAGAAGAACTGCTTATAATATAATAATACCTTAACAAGCATCTAGAAAAAGGATTTATTTGCCCTAGTTAATCTCTATTTGCCTTACCTATACTATTCATTAAAAAGCCAGGAGAAGGCTTAAGATTCTATATTAATTATCAAGCTCTAAACGCAATTATGATTTAAAACCAATATCTAATTCCTTTAATTTAAGAGATGCTTAACTATTTGGTAAAGGCACGGTACTTTATAAAGCTTAATATAGTTGCCGCCTTTAATAAAATCTGTATATATAAAGGAAATAAGAAGTATATAGCTTTTTATATATAATAGGGACTCTTTAAATACCTAGTAATGCTATTTGGCGTAAAGAACGGTCCCAGTATATTTTAGTAATACGTTAATAATACACTTCATAAATTCCTTAATGTATTTATTACAGCGTATATTAACAATATCTTAATTTACTCGTCCTTACTTTCTAAATATTAGAAACACATTAGAATAGTCCTTAAACGCTTACAAGACGCAGGCTTATAATGCGATATTAAGAAATACAAGTTCTATGCGTCTAAGGTTATATACTTAGGCTTAATTATATCCCGCAATAGAATTAAAATGGACCCTAAGAAAGTTGCTACAATTATAAACTAGGAAGGCCCTAGCAATATATAAGACATTTAAGGATTTTTAGGATTTGCAAATTTCTATTATTAATTTATTAACCACTTCTTAGAAATTGCCTAGCTATTAATAAACCTAATAAGGAAGAACATGAAATTTAAATAGACCGCTAGATACAAATAAGCTTTTAATAATTTAAAACGCCGCTTTACAACTACTCCAATTCTCGCTTACTTTAACCTTAACCTGAAATATACTGTTAAAACTAACTCGTCTAATTATACGCTAGGGGGAGTATTATCGCAATATAATAAGAGTGGCGAACTATGTCTAGTAGCATTTCTCTCCTAAAAACTCGCCCCTGCTGAATTAAACTATAAGATATATAATAAGGAACTGCTTGCAATTATTAGATATTTCAAACAATGGCGTCCCAAGCTAGAAAAATTGTTATTCCTAATATATATGTTAACGGACCATAAGAACCTGTAGTACTTTATAACTATAAAACAATTAATATAGCGCCAAATTCGTTAGGCCGAATACCTCTTATAATTTATCTTTAAGATTATGTATTAACTGGTTAAACTTAATTAAAAGCCTAACGCATTAATATAACAATTATAGGATTTACCTATAAACGCTTTAGATAAACGGATTATAAATTAATTACAGATCTTACTACCCCCTAAACATTTTAAAAAACTACGTCCTATATTTCTAGATATGGAACTTAATAAAAATGAATTAGAAGTTAATAAATAGGAAATGGAAATTAATAAGCTAATAGAATACAAATATAAAAACAATGTATGGATAGTAGATATAATAAAAGCGATCTAAACTGGAAAATAATAGTATAAGGATATTACGCTTACTAAATATAAAATATAAAATAATTGATTATACTATTAATAGAAGATAGTAGTTCCAAATTCCGAACCCTTACAATTTAAGATACTTAAATTTATACACAACTCCCCTGTGGCAGGATATCCTGGCTATGCAAAAACTTACCAGATTGTTTAACAAGTATATTACTGGCCTATAATACACAACTACGTACAAAAATACATTTAAGCATGCAGAATGTATGTGCGTGGAAAGACCTCTTATGTAAAGAAGTAAAGAGTACTTTAACCGCTACTAATTCCAATATAAAGATGGCGCGATATCTTAATTAACTTTATAGTTAACTTGCCTAATAGTAATAGGTTTATAAATATTATAGTAGTTATTAACCGCCTTATAAAAATGCGACATATAATTCCCATAAACTCAATTAATGCGATATTAGTAGCTAAATATTTCGTTAAATACGTCTTTAAGCTACATGGACTTCCTAACTTAATAATATCCAACTATAGAAGCCAGTTTATTTTGGACTTCTGGCAAGCTCTATATAAACAATTAAGCATTTAAACACAACTCTTAACTATATTTTATCTAGAGATAGATAGCCAAACTAAAATTATAAACATAATTATAGAACAATACTTATAAATATATTACTCCTACCTGTAAGACAACTGGGAAAAATAGCTGCCTTTAGCTAAGTTTACTGCGAACAATATAATAAACGTATTAATAGGCGTAACAACATTCTACACAACCTACAGATAAGACCCTTAACTTGGATTTAAACTATAACTCAATATTAACATAATAGGACCCATGATTAAACGGATCTAGTTAATTAACACATATAACTTTGTCAATTAAATAAAGTAGTTAACGGAACTATTATAAAGTAAATTAATATACGCTTAAACGTTACAGGAATAGCATATAAATAAAGAATAAGCTCCTATATAGGACTTTAAGGAAGGTAATATAGCTTACCTAAATATACGAAACCTAAAGACTTAACAGCCCTTAAAGAAACTTAATTAAATGTTCATAGGCCTATACTAAATTAAGAAGAAACTGAGCCTATATACCTATAAGCTTAAACTGCTAACTAAGATAAAAATACACCTAACGTTTTATGTAAGCTTGCTGCAACCTTTAAAAGATAATCCTATAACTCGCGAAGTGCCACTACCACCTCTTGTAATTATTAATAACGGTAATAGTTCTTACTTTATTAACTTAATTAATAATATGCGATAGAAAACACGACCTAAACAATTTAAACTTCTTATTAAGTGGAAAGAATATAAAACATAAACCTAGGAAACCTATAAATAGATTAAGGCTAACACGCCTTCCCTAGTAAAAGAATTCTATAAAGACCATCCTTTATGGCCTGCTTTGGCTAGATAGATATAATATAAAGGTAAACAACTACTACCTGGCACGAATATACAAAATATAATAGCAGGAAACTTGAATTTGAAAAGAACTTAAAAAGTATTATAACGTTTGTAACACGGTTACGTAACACGCAAGATATTAAGGAACTTTAACCACTAGTTAAAGTTGTCTAATTAGTTAGATTTGCCTTGCCAAGACTGCTACCTAGCGCTAAAATATAACCCGCAATAAAATTATAAATTCTTAACTAAGTTAAATTATTTTAAACCTTCGGCTAAAGGGGGGGATACTGTAATAGGACTAGCCCAATTATAATAGAAATGTCTTGGTGAAACACTTAACAGATAAATTCTAAAGCTTTAACTAAATTCTACCAAAATCCGTTAAAGACCGCGTGCGTATATGCGCACACATTAACTACTAAGCCCCTGAATATTTAATTATATAATTCTCTCGTTATTCCCTTCTCTTTTTTACGCAACGTCTTATACTCTGCAAGAGCTATATACCCTTAGATTAGATAGAATTTATATTTGTTCCTTTAAATCTTCTTTAAAGCCTCTTCGCGCCCTCACACATATTAACTCTAATTATATTCTAAGATTTACTACCAGAAAAGGAACTATCTAGGTAGGGACTATAGGTCCTTAAATACATATCCATACTCCTAAGAAATCCTCCTTATATATAAAGTACGCCATATATAGGTTATACATGCGTTCCCTTTATACTCTACATATACTGTATACAATATTATATAACCTCGGTTACCATTCCTCATCACATAGCTTCACTAGTTCTATACTAGACCATACCCTTATTAACTAACTAGCTTCTTCTAACTCTTCCCTAAGTAGTTATAATATCGTACTTAAAGCGTCCGTAATATATTTACTCCTAAGTTAGCTAAAGCAGAGGTTAAAACTTAATATCTATTATAGAATAAAGTATAAGGGTAGTGCAGCTTGTTCTACTAATTGGTATTATAGACGCTTTAAGTACAATGTTATAACTACTTGGAGAAGAGTCGGCGGAAGCTAGTCAGTTGATATAGGTATGGTCTAGGATAGATCCGGTGGAACTATATAACGAGGAATAGTAACCAAAGTCACGTGGTGTTAAACATATTAACTATATTAAACGGAAGGGACGTTACGTTTAATATAGACAACACATACCTTACATACAAGAGAGGATTTCTTAGGAGTACGGTTGTGTATTTAAAGGACCTTAGTCTCTACCGTAGATAGTTCTCTCCTTGTAGTAAATCTTAAAATATAATTAGAGTTAATCTATTAGGCAACCACTCCACCAGTTGTTATTATATTGTTGTTTTTATTATACCTACATACCCAGCCCAATAATAGAACCCACTATAGTCTAAGCTATAAGGTTCCATTATACATTCACTATTAAGGTTACGGTATTGGAACAAACTCAAATAATATGCCACTAAAAGCAGCACTAGTTACAACAGCGTCAACGGGAGCCACAACTTTAGGGCTAGGTAATACCAGTATAGATAATAGGGATTCGTAAGTAGTTACGCAAGGTTAGTTACAGGAAATAGTTAATCACTTATAAGATAACAATAGGATACTTAAAGAACGCATTAATGGAATTAGAGCGGTAAAGATTAAGTTACCTTTAATTAAACAATTCTTAGGAGAGAAGTTAAAGCTTAAGGGATTTCTTATATAAATGCACTTCAAGGTAGTACAGGAAGGAGCGAAGTTAGTAACATTATTAGACTAAATAGCCTATGCAGGATTGTTCCTAATAGGGAGGGCACTTAAGTGGTTTAAGCCGTATCTTATGGAAATATAGGCTAATAGCATAACAACTACTAACCAGGATATACGGTATATATTTACTAGTTAAAACAGGTTCGTAGAGCAACTAACGCAGATATTTGGAGACCTAGAGGCCACAACCATAGCGGAACAAAAGCTTCAGAACTTAGTATAACACACTTTAATAATTAAGTATATAACATAGTTTTAAATACTAGCTATATAGGTTAAGTGGAATAATAAGGCGCTTATAGCACAGTATAAACAGGGACTTAAGGCTAAAGTCTAGGACGCAATTATCCTAATAAAAGATGCGGATACTCTAAGAGAGTTAATAGATTAATTAATAAAGACTAATAATAGAATCTACTAAAGGGAACAAGCTAAAAGAGGGTAAGACAGAGTTCCACAGTTATATAAGGCGCAGAGTACGCAATAATAGACATAAAGTTAAAAACTATGGAATAGCGCGGAGCTAATGGACCTAAGTGGTATTAAAAAAACCTAAAGGTGGGGAAAAAAACCATAGAAACCTAGAGGTTAAGGATTAAGTAATTAAAGAACCTAGAAGCAGAGGCTAAACTAGGGATCTCAGCAGCAGAAGATGTTTAGGCGGACTCCATAGCAAGAAAAATAGTTTAAAGATAGAGCTTATATAAATTGCGGAAAATAGGGTTATTTCACCAAAGACTATAGAGGTGGTTAGAGTAACTACACGGTAAAGGGAACCAGACCAGCAGACGGCATGTACGTATAAAGGGATGACGGTGTACTGCGAGGAACAAAAGAGTATTCAATTAACAGTTTTGCGTATTATTACAATAACGCATGCCGAATTTATAAGGACGCTAAGTACGGCGTAAGCTATTAGCTATAAGAGTTAGAGTTAAAAGGACTCCAAGGAACCAGAGAGTTAGACAAAGAACAAGATTAACTCTATAAGCTAGATTAAGATATTATAGCAATATATAGATAAAGATTAGCAGTAATAACAATAGAGTTAGAGTACTTATTAATTATTAGTAATAAGGACAAAAAGGAGGCTAACTGGGAGCACTTAAACCTTAATAATGCAATAGAAGTAGAGACTAAGACTATCACCAAATGAGGTTTAGTAACGGATGTTATAACACTATTAGATACAATTTCTATCGCTTTATAAGATAATAGGAGTAATATTTAGAAGAAACTAAGCAAGTAGATAACTGCTAGTGCTAGCTTATTACTTAATAAAGGTAAAAGGCCATAGGCTTAAGATTCTTAAAAAGAGATAAAAGAAGCTTAAGATTTTTAAAGTAAAATAAGACACACCTAAGGACCCACAACGGACGAAAACTGATAGAAAAGGGCAGTAACTTAGTTCAGTAACAAACGAATAAGTATAGGACGCAAGTTTAGGAACTATAAGTTTGGAGAACGAATAAGAACGTTAGCAATCCTAGGTAAATATAGTGTTCAGCTTAAAGATTAAACAGTTAATACCAGGATTAAAGAGCAAGACGACTATAAAGATCCAGCTATAAGACGCAGAAAATAAAAAACTATAGATAAGTTTAAAACAAGAATTATTATATAGCAAGAGCAAAAGCTAGATAAGAGATCAGCTACGCTAAGTTATATAAGGAACAGAGCACCTATACAAAGAGTTACTAATAGGCTAAGTGCAGGGACACCTAGGGTAAAATGGTTAGATAAACTAGAACAAGAAGAGGATCTAGATATTCTAACTAGGTTTAAAGAAAGACATACTAAAGGATATCATAATGTAGTAATAATAAGGTACTTTCTAATAGATAAACTATACACACTAAACCAGCTGTATAGAAAGTGGTATAGGTAATAACATAATAACGAATAGAAAGATTTTTATATATAGCTAGATAAAAAAGTTATCTAAGACCAACCTATTACGGAGAAACGTATAAGTTATATTAAAGGAGCATTAATTATAACATTAAGGAACCTAGAAGAGGGATCCAGGGACTAGAGAAATAAGTAATAAATCTTAGTACCTGTAGCAAAGATACTAGTGGTTAGATCGACTAGGTATAGGTTTAAACTCAAGAATAAAGATAAACTAAGAGTTAACCTAAAATATGCAGCGTATTATACACTATTATGGATAGCTTGTATAGATAATACGTGTAACATATATAGAGCACCTAAAGACAAGAACCAGAAGTACCTAATAAGAATATATTAGGCACTAGAGGAAAAGCGGTTTAGGAATACCAAGTATATATATAGTTGGCACCCAGTAGAAGTATAAGGTCAAGAAGACTTAATACTTTAACCAGGAAGATTCCTTACGGAAAAATACCTAGATAGACAATAGTAGTGGGAGTGCCTAGAGAACACTTGTCTATGGCATATAGAGGAAAAGAAATAAACTAAGTATTAGCTAAAGTTAGACTAAGTACAAGCAGGATTAAGCAGCTAATAGTTAGGAAAAGGGGAGGCGTATAGGACCAGAGGGAACCAGTATTAGAGCCTTAGACCCTTAAAGGAATTTAAGAACAACACCTAAATTTAAGAGCTAAGTGGTAAGATCAGCAGTTTAAAGTATTGGTAGATAGTAGAGCAACTAGGAACCATATATCACTAAAGGCAGTAGAAAGGATGGGGTTACCACACAGACAGAAGAAACATCTATATCCACTTATAACAATTTTAGGAGATTAGATAGCCTATAGAGGAGGTATTATTAATCTTAAAATAGGACCTATTTAGATAACTATCAAAGGGAGACCAGTTAGAATGTCTTTTAATATCCTACCATTAGGATAGGATAAGGCGATACTAGAAATACCTTAGTTACAGAAGTACAATCCAAAGATTAATTGGGTTATAGGTTAAGTTAATATTAAGAATACATAACAACATAAAGTGCGACAGTAAACCAAGTTGGTATAGTACTAAGTTAGAGCAATATATAAAGAGACTAAGTAAGGCTTAAGTTATGTACCAAAGAGATACTACAAGTATGGTAAAAAGTTATGGTTACCAGAGAGTGAAAAGCTGTTAGAGTATACAGCTTAGGACTATAAGATAGAATTAGAAGAGGGAATAAGTCTAAAGTTCTTTCCAATCTATAAGCTTACTAAAACAGAGTTAGTAGCGCTTAAGGAGTTTATCCAGGAGAACTTATAAAAGGGATATATTAGACTATTACAGTCATCAGTAGAATATCCAGTATTGTTTATCCTAAAGAAAAATAGAAAACTTAGGATGTATATAGACTATAGATAGTTAAACAGTATTACTAGGAAGGATAGGTATCCTTTACTCTTAATTAGCGAAATCTAAGACAGGATAGGTAACGTAAAGATCTTTATAAAGATAGATCTGAGATAGGCGTACCACTAGATTAGAATTAAGGAAGGCGATAAATAGAAGGCAGCCTTTAGGTTAAAGGAAGGACTATATAAGCCATTAGTTATACAATTTGGGCTTATAAATATACCAGCAACGTTCTAGAAGCGAATTAATAGTATATTAGGAGAACACCTAGATGAATTTATTATAGCATACCTCAACGACATTATCATCTACTTAGAGAGTAAGAAAGAACACGGAGAATATGTTAAGTAGGTCTTAAAGAGACTATAAGAAGAACAGATGCTAGTAGCAATTAAGAAATGCGAGTTCTTTACTAGGAAGACTAATTTTGTTAGATTTATTATTAAACTAGGCCAACTTAGCATAGATCTAAAGAAGATTAAGGCTATAGTGAATTGGCAAGAACCAGAGAACGTTATACAGTTAAGATCGTTTCTAGGGTTTTATAATTACTATAAAAGGTTTATAGCGCAATGGTCACAGAATATTAAGCCATTTACATAGCTAATAAAAAAAGAAGAACTATGGGCATGGGGAAAGGAGTAATAAGAACTATTTAAGAGAATTAAAGAGTTATTTATCTAGGAGCTAGTACTTAAGATCTATCAACCAGGTCTAGAGACGGTTGTAAAAACAAATATATTAGACTTTGCACTAGGAGCGTGCTTCCTATAGAAATATTAAGATAAATAACACCTAGTGGTATACTATAGTTAAAAGATAACACTACCAGAGTTAAACTATAACATCTATAACAAAGAGTTATTAGGTATAGTTGTAGCACTTAAGGAATAGAGAGCATTTTTATAAGGCATAGAGAAACCATTTATAATTAAGACGGACTATAAGAACCTTATAGGATTTCTAACAACAAAGGAACTCAACTAAAAACAGGTTAGATAGGCGGAAATACTTACAGAATACCATTTCAAAATTTAGTATACTAAGGATACAGACAATGCACGAGCAGACGCTTTAAGCAGAAAAGCTAAACTATAAAGTGATAAAAAGCTGTTAGGAGCTTTGTTGCAAAGGGATTAAGACGGATTAATTAGGTACAATTATCCAAAGATTATAGCAACTAGGGAAAGTCAGATCCACAAATTACTAGGGAGTAATTAGATATAGAAGATCTAAGAAGCACAGGTAGAGGATCTAGACTTAGAGCAATACAAAAACAGAGAAGCAATGTATATGCCTAAGTCTATTACAGAAGAATTTATTAAGGAATTCTATAAGGGAATAACATAAGGACACAATAGAGCTATAGGCTTAGTATTAAGACTTTAAGAGGAGTACATTATTTAAGGAATCTAGGGACTAGCAAGATAAGTTATAAAGGAATATTTAGATTGCCAAAGGAATAAACCGACGAGGCATAAGCTATATAGAGGGCTATAACCTATCAAGACACTAGGAAGACTATAGGAGGTTATATTATGGGACTTTATTATTAAGTTACCAAAGTCAAGAGATCCTATTACAGGATAAGATTATGACGTAATCTTAGTAATAGTAGATAAGCTAATAAAGTAGGGATACTTTATAGCATGCACTAAAGAGATATTAGTAGAAGATGTCGCTAGAATCTATATAAAGGAAGTGTTTATAAGACACGGAGCACTAAATAAGATTATATCAGACAGAGATCCAAGATTTATAGCAGCATTTTAGAAAGTGTTTCTGGCAGAATAAGGAGTTCGCGTAGCAATATCTATAGCGTATTATTTACAGATAGATGGATAAATAGAAAGACTAAACTAGACACTAGAGTAGTATCTAAGGCACTATATTAATTACGTATAGAATAATTAGGTATTGCTATTACTAGTTATACAGTTTACATACAATACAACACTATAAGAAGAAATAGGGACATTACTATTTAAGGCGAATTACGGATATAAGCTAAGAACATCATTATCGCTATGTTAAGTAAAAAAAACAAGTAGCACAGCTAAATAAAGAATAGAGATGTTAATAAATCTTTATGCAAACCTTAAAGAAATAGCTAAACTAGTACAAGAACAAATAAAAAGGTACTATAATGCTAAGAGATCTAAGGGACCAGATCTTAAGGAGGGAGATAAAATGTGGCTACTATATAAAAATTTCAAGAGTTAATGACCAAGCAAGAAGTTGGACTATATTAGACTAGGACCTTTTAAAGTTAAGTAAAGAATTTTATTAGTTATATATAAGTTAAACCTACTAGCCAAAATGAAAATCTACCCTATATAGCATATCGCAATGCTAAAGCTAGCACACGGGAATATTAAGCTACCAGTTTATAAGGCAGACACGTATAAAGGACAAGAGGAAGACAAATAGTAAGTTTTAAAGATTATTAGTTATAAGGATGTAGATAACAAAACATGGTATAAAGTAAAGTAGATAGGCTATAGTAAGACTACCTAGAAACCACTAAGCAACCTAAAGAACACTATAGGAAAGGTATGGAAGTATTAAAAGAAAGCAGGTTAGATAACATTAATAAGAAAGGATCGCCAAAGAATAAGTCACCTAAGGGGGACCTAAGAGGAGCAATTGCCAAGCTACTTAAAGTTGTTTCCCTTATAGGAGGAGAGCCAATCCTTTTATTACCTAGCTTAAACAGACCCTATTAAACCAGTTTCCACTCCTTAGAACAGACCTTCTTATAGACATATTTAAGGCATTAAAGACAAGCATAAGCTAAATATTAAGCTTTAAGGACGCGTGCGGACTCTTCTAAAGCACGTTAAACCTTAAGTAGCGTAGAGGCCAGCTTACTGTTAAGCTTCGTAGCGGTAGATTAAACACAAGACCCTATAACAAGTTACTTAGGGAACTTAAAGACTATTAAGAGTTATAGAACGCGTACACTTAGCGTTAAAGACAGAGTGAACATTATAGGACAATTAAACGTTTGCTTTAGTGCACTTAGAGTAAGAAGAGGGTTGTTAAGACAAAGGACTTGCTAGTGTAATATAGACCAACCCCTCTTTTGCGCACCTTAAGCAAGGAATCGCTATCACTTCACCAAGTAACAGTATGGAGGAAACCGTATGAAGGCAACACTTAACCCAGGAAAGAGAAGAAGAAGCTTTAGGTATAATAAGTAAGGATATTAACCAGACTAATTAAACGGATATCATACCTCTAGTAGACAACTTAGAGATGTTAGGAATCTTCAAGGACGAAGATAAAGAGGAGGGAGATAGTATTACAGACGCTTTAAGTACAATATTATAACTACTTAGAGAAGAGTTGGCGGAAGCTAGTTAGTTAATATAGGCATAGTCCAGGATAAATCCGGTGGAACTATATAACGAGGAATAGTAACTAAGGTCACATAGTGTTGAATGTATTGACTGTATTAAATGGAAGGGACGTTACGTTTAATACAGACAACACGTACCTTATGTATAAGAGAGGATTTCTTAGGAGTATGGTTGTGTATTTAAAGGACCTCAGTCCCTACCATAGATAGTTCTCTCCTTGTAGTGAATCTTAGAATACAATTAGAGTTAATCTATTAGGCAACCACTCTACCAGTTATTATTACGTTGTTGTTTTTGTCGTACCTATATACCCAGCCTAATAACAGAACCTACTGTAGTTTAAGCTATAAGGTTCCGTTACAATTAGCCAACCCAGATTAATATATAATATATTAATCCCTTTTAACCCTAGAGAGAAGTCTTCCTTTAAGGTTTCTCTTTTTCTAACTCCGTGCTATCCTCCTATATTAGCAAAACTTTATCCATTTTTACCTTTATTAGGCAGTTCTTAGCAAAGTAGTCCTTTTAGCTGTATAAAAAGTAAGCTCCTTAATTACTAAGGGCCTATTTATAGGGGTTACTATATATAGGCTAAGTATACGCCAGACCTATAGTAGGGCTAGCTATATAGCTAGCTGCTAAATTAATAGTAGGCTATATAGCTAGTGCTATAGGGGTTACTAATTATGCTAAGGCACTATAGGCCGTTCTTATAGCGCTTATAGTCTAGTTTAAAGAGTTTCTAGCTTTATACCGCTTAGTATATACCTTAATTTAATAGAGGCCTTAATTAATAGCTAAGTACTAGTCTCTTAGTTCCTTTAGCGTCTATATAGTAGTAAAGACTAGTAGTATAGCTCGCTATAGGTCTAAGGTAAGCTTGTTAAATAGGTCTAGTAGTAGATCTTTATAGAGAATTTAGGCTTAGCTGGCTAGGTATAAAAAGCGGGTCTAAAGGGCCAAAAAGGTCTCTATTATTTTTATATTAAGAGCTTTGTAATTAAGGTGGCCTTTTTATATCTTAAAGGGGTCCTTATAAATAGAAAATAGGTAGTTAATTATCTTTTCTCTAGAGAGAAAGGGGTCTGCTAAGTCCTAGGCGTATTATAGACATAGATATATCTATACGTCCCCAATAGTATAGCCAAAGATATAGGCCATCTTAGCGTAAGCAGTAGGGAAGTAGTCTATATTAATTTTAAGCTTATCTTATAGTTAAAGCTTCTAATTATTAAATATAGGGTTAGTTCCATCTATAAGTAATAGGGGGTCTATAACCTTTATAGACCGCGACAATACTAATACTATACGTTATACTAGGGCTTTAAGGACTATAGCAAGTCTCTAGGTATTTAATAACTCCTTATTAGGTATAGGGGTGTCTCTAGTTTTAAGCAGCTCTTAAAGACATTTAATTTTAGTATTAGCTGCTATAAGCCCTTCCCAGGGGGTTAAGACGGCAACTATTTTACTATTAGAGGTATTTATAGGTCCTACAGCAGCTTTACTAGCTACTATATTTCTTAGTATAGTAGTAGGGGTATTAGGTAATTTCTAGTATTTATTTATTTTTCTAGGAGTTCTAGTCCATATGTGTTCTATTCTTAGGTTTTGCGTTCTATTTATATTCCTTTAGTTCTTAGGGTTCTATCCTATCCTTATAATCCTAGTAATATCCTTAGGGTCGTATTCTATGTCCTTGTCCTATTTATAGCCTTATAAATATATTTAAGTTTCTTTTTAGAAAGAAAGAGTAGTATAAGCTTTAGATAATATTAGCAACTTAGTTAATTAAGGTATAAGTACAGCAAGAGGGTCGTATAAGCCTATATAATTAGATTGTCTATAAACGAGGATCTAAAGCTAGAGAAAGGAAAGGAGAAGAATAGCAGTGCCGCTTAAGGTTTTATGCGGCCCTTAAGTTATATAATTGCAACTATCTAAAACTGTCTGCAACTATCTATAATTGTCTGCTACAATCCACTGTTTTCCACTAGCGCCATAACAACTACTACCTATAATGTGCCCTAAAGCACCGCCTAACTACGCGTTAAAGGCATTAAATTAAAACGTGATTCTATACCTAAAAATCGACTCCTTATACTCGTATAAGAAGAGGCCTTTAAGTAGTAGTTTCTATTAATAGATTAGCGTAGTATACCGCTCTAGATTATAACTATAGGGCAAATAGGTGCTATTTTAGCTACCCAGAACAGATAATAGTTAGCGGTGTTAATTATATTAATAAACACGAATTTCTACCGCTGTATAGGCAGGCTAGGCAAATAGTACTATATTAAAATAATATACAGGCAGGATTTGCAGCCACTAGCCTTATTCTATATAGCCCTAATCGCGTACTAGCATAGCTGCATGCCGAATATTAGATACCACCGCCCCGTCCACTATTAAATACATCTTAAGCAGCTAAAACACCATATAATATTGCTAAATTACAGCAGTAAACAGCCTTATTAATAATAATTCATTGCTTAACGTCCGATTCGGATCCCTATTAGGCCTACGCGGACTACTCCTTATTTACATATAGGAAGAAAACCCAACTTAAGAAAGACTTAACTTAAGAAAACCCCGTAATCCATTTCCCTGCCTTTTAGGACTCGCCTGCTTAGCGCCTATAAGTTACCAGTAGTGCTCTACTACCTTACTTTTTAACCTTCTTAGGAACCACTGCTGCCATAACAAGCCTACGGACGCGCTAGTATCGCAAACTTTACTCTGCTACTGTAGAGTTATTAGGAGACGCCTGCTACTCGCCCCTTTGCCTTCTATTACTATTTCCTTTGTAACCCGGAACTGGTCTAGTACATTTTGGCTAATAAGCCACTGGGTGACCGCTTTAAGACCTTTTTATGTTAAGAGTAGTGTATTATAGTTCTCTATACTAGCTACTAAGAGTATTGCTTCTTAGCTAGTGCGTAAGGGATATAATAGTATTATATATTTTGGTGTCTGTCTTAGCTAGCTATATTTATATCTTAGGCTACCTACTAGGACGCCCACCTAGTAGAGCCAATCTTTTAGTCCTATTATTCCTGTTCTTAAGAGTGTTACTATTATGTTTTCTGCCTTTATTAGGCCTTTTTAGAGCTCTTAGGTATTTACCCCCTATAGCGTTAACCATACTACGGCTTAGGTTTCTCTTGCCTAGGTTAGCCTCTGTACCTTTAACTCCTATATACCTCTCTAGTGTTGGTCCAACTAGTATTATATTACGGTAGATAGTTTCCTAGTACTCTTTTATGCTTTACTTTAGCTCCTTTCTCTCTCTTATTATTATCTTTACTGGCCTCTTACGCGTTTCCCTTCCTCCTCTATATAGGCCTGGGCCCTAATATAGCACTATTCTTCTTCTACTTTCTCTACCTGTTTCTCTAATATCTCTTCCCTACTTTAGGGTATTTAGTTTACTCTCCTGCAGGGCACCTTAGGGTCCCTCTATAGTTTATTTAGGCGTGTCTTAATATACTTTATAATATTAGAGTTGCGCTCCTTTTGCACCCTTTACATTGCCGCAGCTTCAATATATAATTATAGGGGGGGGATATTAGCTTCCTTCTTAAGCAGTACTGTGGCCGTTTGCTTATACCCGCCTATTATGCTCTAGAGGTAGGCTGTTTGGACCTTTTAGAGTAGTTTAAGGAGTAATTTAGGGGGGCCTTTCTTGGTTTCTCCTATTGCCTAAATACTGGATCCGTATGTTATGGTTGGCTGGACAACTGCTGTATATAGTAGGCGTGACCTCTAGAAGTATAGACCCTATATAGAATTAGTAATCCTAGATATTATAATATACTAAGCTTAGCCCTTGCGGGCCGCTTATAACGCATATACGCTCTACTAGAGCTTGCTGTCTACCTATACTCCTAATACCCTTAGGCCTTAAACTAGTTAACCTCTAAAGCCTTAGATATGAATTATATGCTAGAGATCTACAGATTAGTTGCGTTTTCTTATAAAATAGATTAGCTGGTATTTTTCTAGTAAGAATTAGACTCTATATTATCTTGCCCATTCTATATAGGTATTATAGGCTTTCTCTAGTGTTCTGTAATTCTCTACGGCTGTTAGCCCGTATGTAATTAGGTTTGTATTATTGATAAAGCCTATCCCCTAGGTTGCCCCTTCCTTAAAGAAGTTAAGTAGATTGCTTATAAAGAAAAGAAAGAGTATAGGCAAGAGGGGTGATCCTTGTAGTATTTCTATTATAACTGTAATAGGGGGGCTCTAGTACCCGCTAAAGACTAGTAATATTTCTTTCTAGCCTATAAATCCTTAAATAAATTGTATAATCCATTCTAGGAAGCCCTTTACCCTAAGGATATAGTAGTAGTAACTCTTTAATTAACGTCTAATACGGATCCTACTGGCCCACGCAGACTACTCCGCACAGGGGGGAAAACTTATGTATTTACAGGAAGAAAACCCCTGTTGTTAGGGGAGGAAAAACCCTATAAGCAGCCTCAGTAGAATAAAAAACCCTAATTTGCCATGTTTGCACGTAGCTACGGCCCTATAGGCCTACAGCACGTCCTCCTCCTTAGATATTTTAAACTTCTTAGGAACCACTGCTTCCTTCTCTAGCTTATCCAAAGCTAGGGTTCACTACGCCCTAGCTAGGCCTTGCTAATCAATTGCCGTGTATTTGCCTCTCCTATATCTTAACCATCCCCTATGTGCTATCTCTTATTAACCATTACCATATACGCCTTGCCTCCCCCCCCCTAGAGCCATTAAAGGCGTAAGGGGGATTTATCTGTTCTAACTACCATAATACCAAGCAGCGGGATATATTGTATTGGGTATCTTTTATGCCTAGGCCCTAGCTAGGCCCTTTTAAAGGGTTACCACTCCGTTAAAAGAAGACAAGGAAAACCGTAGGTTGCAATCCAGGCTGTAGTATTACGGCAGTAAAACGGCGAGTGACCGCATGCTCCGCGGGCGATCGCCCTAGGGGTTAGAAGGGGCCGTATATTTGCTCGTTTGTTCGTTTATTCGCGCGTTTACTCATTCATCAATGTGAGGTCGTCAATGCTTTCAATTGGGGGTCAGAGGATGTTATCGAGTACTATTCATCCATGTTGGATCGTATAGGTGCCCTGGATAGAACAGTATAGTAGTCGTTGTATTATAGAGGGCCAACAGTAGTGGTTTTCAAGATCTGACCATCCAAAAACTTTTCACCCCCGCCCTTAACGCCTACAACCACCACCAGGTCCTGTCCGCACGCTGTGCGATGTCTCTGCGTTAGCTCTAGATCCGATCTTCAAAGACCTAGGTTCGTAGCCGTCACCACGTACAGGTGCAGAGTCCGATTTCGACGGCCCCCTAAGGATATATTATAGGCACCACTAATATCTAGGCTAAGTATAGATACTATAAAGTCCCTTCACATCGCCTATGTAGATTTAATGGTGGTAGTAAGTAGCGTAAGTGCTAATAGTATTAAGCGGTTCTTTCTTGCCCCTATTTAGCTTTGTGGTAGTAGGGCGTGTTCCTTAGCCGTGTTTGCTATATAGTCCGCTATTACCCTTTCTAAGATCTTACTAAGGGTGTTTTCTAAGGCAATAGGGCGGTAGCTTTCTGGGATTAAGTAATCTACTTTACCTTTTTTTTATAGGATAAATGTTATTATAGATCTTCTAAGTTATAGGTAGTAGCCTATAGCAAAGCATGCTCTAGCTATATCTGCAAGCTAAGGTGCTATAAGTGGTCCACAGATTTTTAAGGCCTTATTTGGAATCCTATCTAGTCCTAGTGCTATGTTATTTAAAAGGTGGCTAATAGTTCTGGCCATTTCCTTTATTGTTATATCGCTGTTAACCCATAGGCAAGTCACTGGTGCTTTACCTGTAATATTACTGAGGTCTACTAGAGCTGGTTAAGGGAAGAACCTTTTTATAAGGATCTATGCCTTTTTATTATTATTATTAGTGGCCTATAATTCCCCTGCTCTTTATAGGGGTAGTAGGTATAGATCTTCTACTAGGCGCCCTACCTTTTTCTTTACCTATTTCGCTATAGCCCAAAGGCCCTTATTATAGGGGAGGCTTAGGTTAGTAGTGTACTTATTTATAAACCGTTTCTAGTTGTTCCTTACTTCTTTTTTTAGGGTATTCTTTAACTAGTTTCTTATGTCTTTATAGCGTCTCTTATCTTTAGGGTTATGGCTACTTATATATTTCCTTCTTACTTATTATTGGCTGGTAATAAGAACTGTATATTATACGGACTATACGTGTCGCGTATAGGGCCTAGTTATAAGACTAGGTAATGCTCTTCTAGCCTATTTTTAATTGCTGCCTAGATTCTTTCTAGTTTTTGGTTAATTTCCTTAGGGGTGGCTACTAAGCCTTGCTTGTTTAGTATTAGGTAGATTTCTTCTAGGTTTTAAAGTTATTGTTTAACTAAACTAAGAAAGCTATCTGCCTTAAGCTTCCTTATTACGTATCTTTTAATATTTGGTTACGCCTTAATATCCAGATCTAGCTGTATCTGGATAGGGATATGGTCTAAAGTAAGTGCCCATTCTTTTTTAGGGTTACACCTTTTAAGTCTCTGGTATAGCCCTTTGTCCATAAATATAAGGTTAATTATGCTTCTGGCAGTGCCTTATTGCTATATAATTGCTCCTAGGGGGTTAGCTTAAGGCCCTAAATATCTATAGCTTTTAATAGGCACTCCACCTGTTATTTAGCAGTAATATAGATACCCCCCTACCACAGGTAGTAGAGGTTTATGTCTCCTAATAGGATAGACTCTGTGCCTTTGGTTTCTAGTAAGCTTATTACTAATATAATATTCTCTATTTGTGGGACCCCTTTAACCCTAAGGTTATATATATTAATAATTTATACTAGTCCCCTATATGTCTGGATTATTATAACTGTAATATCTAAGTTAACTGCCTGCTATAACTATAAGGACGGGCTAATAGCCTTGCTGATTATAAAGCATACATATATAGCTGCTTTTGGTTTATATAGAAGCTAAAATCCTTAGAGGCAGTATATTAATTATATATAGGTATTATAATACGGCTCTTGTATAGCAAGGATATAGTATTTCTCTGGGTCTAAACTGTCTAGTAAAGGCCTTACAAGACGGTAGTTTATATTGCCGCAGTTATACTATATAATAGATAGGTGGCGGACCCCTAGTAGGGGTCCTTTATCTCTCCTTTATTCCTTGCTTCTTTTATTTCCACTTTCTCTAAGATATTCGGAACTTCTGTCTTTTATGTTTACACCCTAGTTACTACTTATTTTATATAGAGTTTTCTATTTCTATGTCTTATGTTCCTACTAGCGCTTCTATATCTAAATTTGTTATTGTCTCCAGTTCTTCCCCTATTCTTACTAGTCGGCTATATGCCCTTTATAGGTTGGCTGTAAATATTATATTTACTGCGTTAAGTCTAATTCTTAATTATCCTAGTCTTAAGCTTGCTATTGCTGTCCATGGGGGTCTTCCTATAGGGCGTCCTCTCCCTTGTGTTTTCTATAACCCTTGTGTCCCTATTTGGTCTGGTAATATTACGCAGCGTCGCTTCTAGCCTATTAAGGCTTGGGATGGCTGGCCTAGCCCCCTAGTATTAAAGGTAGGGATGGCTGGGAAGGCATCTGCGTCCCCTTAGCTTACCGCCTATTATTTCCATTTATATAACTTAGCGTGTAGTTATTCCCATAGTTATTAAGCCCTTATCTTCCGTCTCCTATATTTAATGTAGTCTTCTCTCTCCCACGCCTTATATATGCTTTAGTGGCAGTTTACGCATTTTATTTAGTCTTAATTTAAGTAGTGTCTTATATTATAGGGGCCTGTATAGTGGCCGCAGCATACCTATGCTGCGTATATGGATTGGGTGTGTCCCTATTATATATAGCGGTAGCATTATTCTAGGTGGAGTCTATGGTTATAGAGCCTTATATTATATATAAGGCCATTTATAATTGTTGGTTATATAAGGGGATATCACATAGCTACGGTTTGTAGATAGTATGATGGTTGTTCTTCTTCTTTTAATAGGAATGAGGAAAGGGGTGAGGAACTTAAGGTTCCTCACCACGCTAGGGCCACATCAGCACGTAACGGCAATATGCCTAGCGTGACAGCAGCTTGCCTCATTCCCGACACTGGCAACTCTTCTTTTTGTGGTTGCCATCTATATATAGACAAACAGACAGGATGCGATAATACCAGACAGTGTATAACAATACCAAACAATATGCGACAATACTAAACAATATGCGACAATACTAAACAATATGCGGCAATACCAAACAATATGCGACAATACCAAACAATATGCGACAATATGCGACAATACGGCAGTTGGCAGATAACGCAAAGACGGGTAGGCCGCTAAGGCGCTAGTAGTAAGCGAGCCAATAGCAATTTTCTATCCCGGGGATAGAAAATCCTGATTGGCTGGTTTAAGTTAGGGTTTATAAAATATTATACTCCTACTCCCTTTTAACCTAACCTTTAACTCATACACGTAGAGTGTTTGTGTTAACAAACGTTTCTAGAGCCTTGTTTAGGTTTGCCTTTATTATTACGTCTACTAGGTTATCTTAACCGTTAATCCATCAAATCTTAAAGAGTTCTTGCCATTTGTAGGATTAATAAAGTGCTATAATATCAATTATAAGGCGCTTCTCCTTTATAGTACCAAGCTTAACCAAGCACTTATAGAGGGAGTATAAATCGGTACATACAATTATAGAGATAATAGGAAGTTCGAGTCGATCTATAATTATCTTTAGGGTAGTTCCAATTACAATTGCTATATTAACTCCGCTAACTATTCCATATATCTCTAACACTAAAACACTTTAGGTGATGCGCTTGCTCTTAGTTAAGCTCTAATAAATAAGGTTGCCATAGATTATAAAGTCATTCTCTCCAGTAAACTCGTTTATAATAATGATCTTATATCCTAGCTAGAAGCTAAAATCTTTATTATTTGCGAACGATCTATTAACAAATACAAAGAGTTTAGCGGTAGGAAGATTAATAGGCATATAGTATAGGCCCTAGTCAAGATGGTTTATTTGCTAGGAAAGGCGTTTATTTAGGGCAAGAACGTTATCCTTAGTTAGTTCCTGGTGTTAGGCGGCAATAGAGAGATCAAATAAAGCCTTGGGTTAATAGATAGAAGTAATATAAGCTCCACAAGCGCGTTGCTCCATGTATCCTTGCTTTAGAGAATTAGTGTTAATAACGTCAATCTTCTTGCCTTAACCCTTCTAGCGCAGAGCAATAGAATCCTTGTTTAGGGAGAGGATGCATCCATTAAAGAGTAATGGTGTTATTAAACTAAGCTTTTCCTTTAGCTTTACTATAAGATTTGCCTTTACTAGCTCGTCTTTTTTAAGAGCTAAGAATTGGTCGTCTTCTAAGATAATTATATTATTAGTTTACATACTAACAATTCCAAATGGAGTTCCTATAGTTGTGATAAAGAAGCAGGGATTAAATATAGAAGTAGTTATCAAAAGCTTCTCTTTATAGTACTTGCTGTAGGTAGCCCACCAGTAAGTTCCTGCCTCTGCGATCCCATATAATGGCTTAAGCACAACCATAATCGTATCTTCAGGATACTGGTAGCGAATTTGCTCTGGAAGGTATACCAATATTAAGCGCTAAAGGTGCGTCTCTAATTGGGTATAGGCTTAAGTAATATCTCGCAAATAAACCGCCATTCTATTCTTTATTAAGGAGGGAGCTAGCGTAACAATAACTTACTAACTAGCTCGTTAAATTATAGGAGACTACGTAAGAATCACCTCCTTACTATTATTATTGTAGCCTTAGATAACAAGCCTTGATTTCTTAAATAGGGCGTTAGTAGCTTTGCCCTTAATTTTATTAACCATTCTTAACTTAAAGATGCGAACTCTATCAAACTTGGTAGGGTCATACTTCTCGAATTTAAAGACTCCTTTTATAATAAGACCCTCGATCTCCTGCTTGTTAGATACTTGGAAAGGAGCTCCTGGAGTTATAATATAACCTTCCTTTTAAAGCTGTTTTACGAGTTCGAAGTCATCCTTCTCCTTAGCTGTTATAAAGGCCATTAATAACTCAACTCTATTTTCAATGGCGGTAATGAATTGCTCTTTAAAATCAATAAGATATTGGCGATTTTGTGATCCCTTTAGGCGACCTCTACCGCGTCGTGGTTATAGCGTATCTACTAATATTATATTGGGATCGTAGTCGCCTTCTAAAGCACGTTGATTGTGGTTCTCCTTTAGGGCATCTTTTAGGGCATCCTGTAAAGGCTTAGAACTGTTATCTTTGTAGTAAGGCTTGATAACAGTTAAACGGAATTAAGTGGGTCTGTAAGGCATCTAAATAGTGCAAGTCTAGCCATTAATTGTAATAAGTTAATGTAGGCCTAACCATCCTCCCTTTTTACGCCATACGCGTACCTTAGACTGGAGTGGCAGATTAAGTGTAGTTAAGGTGTTTAGGCTATTTCTCATTCTTAGTACGTCGTTGACTTGGCGTATAGCGTAGAGACGTCATACCTCCTTTATTGCCTTGCGAATAGCCTTAGCTCGTTGCACAACGGAGGGAGATGGTGGAGAATCGTCAGTTATTTAAGGGTAGGCGCCAAAGACTAGTAATATAGGTACAAGTCTATCTAGGCTAGCAGAATTGTTAATAGCTTTAACAGTTATTTGCAAGGTAAGTTCTTCGCTAGCGTCCTTTAGTTCTAAAGAGATAATCTCATATACGCGGCGTAATGGCGTGTAATATCGCTCCACTTTTCTAACACTATTATGTGCCTTAATAGGGACTTCCTTAACCTTAATTGCCATTGCCTTTATCTGTTGTCGAAACTCTATAGATAAGAAGTTCTTTCCTATATTATGGACGATTTAATTAGGGGGTCCTAGGTAGATATTAATCCAATATAATTAAAGGGTATCCCATGTGTTCCTAGCTGATATATCCTTTAAGAATTATGCGGCTTGGAAGGAGGTTAAGAAGTTAATAACTTAGAGTACTAGCTTGCCGCTAAGATATATAATATCAACAATAATACAGAAGTTAAAGTCATAGTTATCTTTAAGGGTGAACTTAAATCGGCCAGGGGACTTCTAGTTCATTTGGCAGTGATAGTAGTACTTTATAAGATGTTTAATTGCCTTAACCTTGACTTTATAGCCTGCTCGCTGAAGAACCCTAAGCAATTAATAAACAGATAGGTGGCCAAAATAACGGTGTAGTTAGCGTAATTCTGACTTAATTAAGTGGCTTTAAGCAACACTCTTTTCTAGTTAATGAAGGAGCAACTAGGGGTAACCCTACTTGCGCATAATAGGCACCCAATTGTCTCCCTAAATAAGTATATTCTTAAGGTTGTCAAGCCTGACGCCTAACTTATTTATATCTTTAATGCAAAATAGAAACGGAGTGTTTATAGGAATAATATGGAAAGTGATGTATCCTAAGGGGGTTTGGACCCTAATTATGCTAAGAGAGATCGCAGTACCTTTACTAAAGCAAATCGTATGTTGGCCTACCATTGATTGGTTAATCTGAATAGAGCTATTAAGCTGCTAAAGGGCTTGAACTTGAGGTTCTCCTGCTATAGATACTCCTGTGGCTCCAGTATCCGGTATAATACTATAGAAGACGTTCGCTGAGTATCTATTATTAAAGGAAAACGCGGAGCTCTCCTTTAGCTCGTTAAAGATATCTGACTTCGTAATAAAATGGAGCATAGATTGGTTATTAAGAACACTAATGGTTTATATACCATTTACCTTACCATACTCAGTAAAGTATTGGTTAGGAAAGTAGTCCTCAATTTCTATATCTATAAGGAGCTGTTCAACCTCATTAACCTTACCCTTAAGGTCTTCTACGCCTTTGTATTAAACCAGGAAGCTTTAGAAGTAGGCCGCAGTAATCTTATAATTTTTAACATTTCTTACACTCTAACGGAACTTATTATATGCCTCTTTTTACTTATTAAGGGAGTGTCTAGTTAACTAGCACTTTAGCTTCTTACAAACATAGCACTTCTTCTGGCGATCACTTCGAAATGAACCTCTATAAGGACCTCTATAGTTGCCTTATAGTTGACGTTAATTATATCCTCTTCCGTATTCCCTACCACGGCCACTATATGTTCGATCAGTCCAGTTATAATCGTGTTGGTCGGGAATACTTATTTAGGTAGGGTTTTCGGTATAGAGCTGTTAAGATTCTTGTGTTCGCATCGCAGTACCTACGGCGGAGCGTAGCTTAGTATATACTCCTTTAAACGTATCCGTAGGTTTGTATAGCGCCAAGTTGCACTTAGGAACGCTATAGCATGCTAAGATAACCTAGTCCCTTAGGCTGTTCTTATTTTAGTAGGTTTTAGTAAGGCCATATTAGATTTTCTAGAGTTTATTAAAGAGTAGTTAAAGGCACTCTAAACAAGTCTTTGTTGGGTTGGAAGCAATAACTCTCTAGAATATAGTCTCTCGCCATTCGGATATATAAAGTTGGCAATTCTTATTAGTCTTAAAGTAGGCTCTAGTAAGCTAAAGCATTATATTAAAGCTATAGTTTTTACCCGCAATATGGTTGTAATAGAATGTTACTACCCGTCCCCTTAATATAATAGAGAAAGCGTAATGGTACTAGTAGCGTTAAATTCCGACCTTATTATAACAGTTATAGAAGACCTGTAGTTTTGCTCTAAGCATATCGTATAGTTCTCCTCTAAACTTCTTTTCTTTATCCGAATATACCTTCATCAGATTCGTGACTTCTCGTAGTAAAGGCTCACTGGTTGGCTAGAGTGGAGAAGGTGGAGGCAGAGCAACTCTAAGTAGGAGGGCACCTCTAGGTAGGAGAGCAGCTTTAGGTAGGGGGTTAGCGTTCTAGGGGTTTTAATACGAATTAAAGTTGCCTTCTAAAGAATATAGGTTGTTTTTAGGTTTTTGTAGTTAACGTATAATCTTAGCTTCCGTCCATATTGGTTCTTCTATACTAGTAATAACGGCCTAAATATTACTAGCAATTGGGTTACCGTTCTTAGCAACATATACCCTATTCCTATAGAGGAAGTCTTAAAAATCCTAAATAATATTAACGTTGCCAAGTGCCTAGGTATCAGCAGTCCATCCCACAAAATCCTCCCTGAAATACTCCCATAGTTGTAAATCGGCGTAGCATCTATTTTGGTAGAATATAATATGGTGTAAGAGAAAGCCGTTAACTTATTTTGCGGTATAAGTTGTTGTATTAAAGGCGAATTCATCCCAATCTTTATTAATAAGTTTCGCGTGCTTAGCTACCCCTAGTAGTAAGGAGTCTTTCTAGTTATTTAAAGTAGGCGTAGCCATGTTTTCGGAGGGAGGAAAGTGTTATTAGTATAGGGATTGTCGTTTGGTACGCGTTTGTAATATATATTTGTCGTTTAGTACGCGTTTGTGATAAGAATTTGCGATTATAGGGCTTAGGACCAGTTCTAGCCTTAAATTGCGAAGACTTATAAAGCGTGTTATTCTGCGTGATGGACACAAGAATCCGTAATCTTAGAAAGGCTTAGGACCAGTTCTAGCCTTTTAAATCCTTAGATTTGTGGAAGAGTTCTATTTAAGGTTTAGGACCAGTTCTAACCTTAAAAGACAGCTTTCTCTAGCACGAGTAGCACTGGTATAGTGGCTTGTCTCTTCTTAGTGATACCTAGCTGTTCTGTAGTATAACAGTGAAGTTAACCACTGATCAGTGTTGGTTACACAAGGGGATATCACGTAGCTACGGTTCGTAGATAGTATGATAGTTATTCTTCTTCTTTTAATAGGAATGAGGAAAGGGGTGAGGAACTTAAGGTTCCTCACCACACTAGGGCCACGTCAGCACGTGACGGTAATATGCCTAGCGTAACGGCAGCTTGCCTCATTCCCGACAATAATAATACCTTTTTAGATAAGGAGTTTTTGTATTCCTAGTGTATATGTTCTGATAATAAGGGAGCTATATGTTTAACTAGCGTCTTCCTAGTAAGTCTTTAGCGACCCTTATATTCTCTTATTATTCTTATTATATACTTAGTTTGCATTTTCCTATTAAAGCTATTGGATTTAGGTAATCTCAAGTCCTAGTATAAGGTATTCTATTTATTTTACTATCTTATATATAGTTGCTATATTGTCCGCCTAGCGTCCCTTTTCTACCCTAAGGCTTAGGGGGACCGCTAGGACTTTAACTGGGTAAGCTTTATAGAGTACTTTTATACTAATATGTTCTCCTAGCCTATTCCTTACCCTTATGGCTTGTTCCTTTACCTATTGGTCCCTTAGGGTAATTCTAATATCTCCGCTCCTAAGGTGTTGGACTGTGATAGCGTTATAGACCTCTTTATAAATCTCTATAAGGACTTCTGTTTCTAATTATCCCCTAAGCCCCTCTGCTTTTTCTATATTTAGTTATATTATAATTATATACCCAGTTATTGTCTTTAGGGGGGTGGGTTCCCTGTATTATAGAAGTATAGCTACAGCGGCCTAGGTGCGGTTTGCTAGTAAGGAGGCGTTTTATTTATTTTTAATTTTACTTAGCCTTTAAAGGATTTAATTAAGGGTTTACTAGAGGGGCGCCTAAGGTTTAGTAAACTGGCGGAGCCATTCTACTAGCTATATTAGTTTATTATAGCTAATAGTTACTCCCCTATAACTGCGGATACTAGACACGTCTAATAGGCTTTATATTTTGTTAGATGCCTTCTTAATAGAGGTCTTCCCGCTTTGTGGTATGGTATTCGCCCATTCTTATTATGGAGGGCCATTGCTAGGCGTGGTTCTAGTGGACGCGTGCGAGTGCAAACCACCGTCGTTTAACGTGTGCCTTCCCTACAATGCATGTATCTCAGGGGGATTCTCTGGGTGTTTTTCAGGGTTCTTTTGGTTAGTTTTGGTCTTTTTAGGCCAGGTGCAGTAAGAACTCCAGTTTTTTTTTTTCTAAACAGCCTTATTAAAGCGCTATCTTAAGCGCTATATGTGTAGCCCACTAAGTCCAATATAATAAACCCTTAGCTAGCTTGTAAAGGGGTACAAAATAGCAATATTAAGCGCTATACTGCTTATAAGCGAAAATAAAAGGCTATAGATAGAAATCTAGCGCTAGAAAAGGAAAAAGGCATAGAAGCGCACCTATATAGCTAGGGGAGGGGTACTATTAGGCGTAGAAGGGGCCTCTTGTGCATTTGCTGCCTAGGAAGGGGCAGTAGAGGGAGCAGTAAAGGCAGCGGCTGGGCTACGGCAACGTGTAAAACTAAGGTGTAGTATATACAAATTAATAGAACATAATGTACGTACGTGTCCTAAACGGCAGGCAACTGGCTAGTAGATAGCTATATACAATACAATTATTCGTTATTATGTAATTTATATTATTTAGCCTTGGAAGTAGGGTGGGTGGCTAGCTTAGGGGTATGGCCAGCTTGTTACGGGACTGCCCGTTATATATACTACGCCATGCGCGTAGCTGGCGTCATGGGATTCCTTTCTTTGTTTGTTTATTTCCTTCCTTATTTAGTATTGTTTGGCAGCTAGTTTGTCCGCCCCAATTGCCCCTATATAGATTCGCCTTACCTTAGCAAGCTTAGACCATAGAATTAATTAGCGGACATACGTATATCCGCAAGCGGATATTGCTAACCTTTTTTGTTAAAAAGTTAATTCTATAGTCTAAGAGACTTTACCAACGTTTTCTTAAGCAATGTAACTTATTTTATATATAGAGCAGTTACCTTTTTTAACGAAATTGATCTACACCCCTATAACAGCTATCATCTTAGAAATACCATTAAATTAATCCGCAGAAGCAGCTCTATAATTAATTAATATATCTACCCTATTAGCCCCCAGGATGTTAAGCAGTAAGCGCCACTAAACAGGTGATATATTAATAATTAAATTGCCCGCCCCCGCTATAAACATAGCACTAGTTAACTAGCGGACGCCTACCTAGACACTGACTGAACTATCCGCTAAGTGGATATTAAAGGAAGAGAAGATTGGAGTTATTTTAGAGTATTTACGGGACTGGCATTAGACCTTTGGTAACCTTTCTTTAGTATGGCTACAGCTTAGTGCTAATAAAAAACAAGGCGTAAAAAAAGATGAGGCGTAAAAAAAAAGGTAAAGGGGCTTATTGCTACCCTTCTAGGGGACGAAGAAATCCATAATGCGATTATAGAGACTACGGATATCCATTTAGAACTAATTAGTACGGTTATGAATAGTCTTTATAAAGAGCTTTGTAATCTTCAGCAGAAGATAGCTATTTTTAGTCCATAGAAGTTAGATCTAGAGTTTAAAGACGTTTAACTCTTAGAGGGCTATAAGGCAATTAGCTAATATGCCCCTCTACTCTGCTAACTAATGGAAGAATTATCGGCATAATTAAGAACTAATAGATCGCGAAAACCGCACTTAGGGTAGATTATTCTTCTTACGTCTATCCTTTTATTAGGCCGCGCTTAAAGCTCTACTAACTGTTTTACTTAGCTTCTTAGTCTCCATTTTTAAGGTATAGGTGTAAAGCGTTAGGTTCTATTACTGCTTTATAGACTAGGGCTTATTAACGGATATATAACGCTTAACTGCCAAAAAATGGAATTAGCTGAACGCTCTAAGGAAGGTTATAATACCAGCGGTAGATATACTGGCGCTAACGTTGTTAAAGACTTACCTCTAATTAATATCCGCTCTTAATAATATCTATATTATATATAACAATTTTAACTACCTTAAGCGAACGCAATATTAGTTAATTGGAGATACTGGTGTTTTCTGTTCCTATACTACTAGAAAGCTTATCTATAGATCCTATATTCCCCCTAGTGGCCTTCTTTAAAGTATACTATATAACTAGGTGCAACTTTAGATTAAGGATATTACTAAGGCGCCAGGTAACATATATAATAGTGTTTAGAATCAGATATCTATATTTATAATTGTAGATGCTCTATAAAGCGCATATCCGGCCGCTGTAAATGGTATTTTTAAATCTAATACTGAGCTAGAATATCCGCGTATGCCGGAGATTGATATTCTACTATCTATAAAGACAATATATGTAAACCTAGGCCCTATTATAGAGAGCGAGGCTTTTATAAATGGCAACTACTGCGTACTTAAGATAATATTTTTAGAGTAACTACAACTTAATTGCGATAATAATTTCCAGGACTGATTATATCTGGTATATAGTAACCAGAAAACTGTAAAGCTTATCTATGCCTATAAGTGGGAGCAGGCGGAGGCTGCGCTCTTATATAATAGCTACTGTTAGGTACTACCTATTCTAGGTCTTTGGCACCTCTGGTTAAACTTCCTATATATAATTATAAGGACTTTCTTTGGTGGTAAGTAATATGCGCAGTAGTACTCTATGCTCTATACTTATATAAATTGCCTTAGGTGACGAAATATTCCTATAGAGCACCCTCCCTTCTACCATCTTGAAGAGCTAGTACTGCATAGTTTTAATACGCGCATTATTGCGCTCTTCTTAATATATATCTGTAATAGGCTTAACATCTATAAAGAAGGCACGGTTAAAAGATTTATTAGATCCTTAACGCCTAAGCAGTTTCTATAGCATATTAAGGATATCCGCGTAGTAGGTTTTAGCTCTAAAGTCGGCCGCAAGGCTAATAAATTGGTTCCTCTATAGACCTCCGCCCGTAGAGGTTCTTAGATTATAGATTAATTACTTATAGAACCCAGCTCCGCTACTACAAGCTAGCCTACTTAGATTGTTAACGTAGAGTTCTTTAATCATATTTGGTATCTATAGGTGGTTGAAATATATAAAGTGTTAAAATACGCTATTAAGCATGCGGATATTGGCCTTCTAAAGTGTGCAATTGCCTATCTTTGCCTTTACTTTGCCGGATTAAGGAGTAATAACTATATATCTAAAATAATGTACTTCTGGAGGTTAATTGCAACAGAGGCGTATAATCTAGTACTTTAGTGGGCTATACTTGCGAATGGGTTGATTAATAATTACGGAGAGCCAAATAGCTTTTTTGAAGCTAATCAACTTAATAAACTACTAAATCTTTAGCTAAAGGAGCTACTCTGATTATGTGGAAACTTAACCTTTAAAATAGACTCTCTATTTAGGTGGAGTGTTCTAGCTATACTGGACCTCTTTGTGCTAAGTTTAAGGGCGCATTTAGTAAGCGGACGATATCCAATTATATAATTAAGTCTCCTACGGTTGATATCCTGTCCCTTATAGATATAATTGCTAAGGACTTAATTATGCGTTAGTGTATGCGGGACGTTGGGTTTAAGGCACCTGCTATTCTTTAACTTGGATTAAAGCGGCTCTTATAGGGTGGCATTGCTGATTTTAATATATAGATGTCTTATATTAGCAGTTTACTATACAACCCTTATAAGGACGGATTTAATAAGGCTACAGATAATATATTAGAGGACTTTTAAATGCTTAGGCTTATGGTACGTTTCTATCTTAATATATTAAGCGAGTTCTTTTTATTAATATTAATTCTAGCCAGCGTATAATCTTCTTGGTGCGTAGTATATAACATAGCAGTTAGCTGTTTTATGGTGCGGATATATAAATATCTTTATCTTAGCTTGTGCGGATATCTTTATCTTAGCTTATGCGGATATCTTTGCCTTAGCTTATATAGATATTATAATATTAATTAAGTATATCTATTAAATTTAAGACGGAGACTTAATTCCTATATATATAGTAGCAAAAAGGTAAGAGCTACTATTTTATTATTATAAACCCGCAACAATAGCCAACCTATAGTAACAGCTAACTTATATCTACTTATTTAATATACAGTAGCCTAGTATTATATATAAGTGCAGTAACACCACACCTTAGGAACGCAAGCTTATCCTTTATCTTACTTAGAGAATCTCCAAACTTATTTAACTAGCAGTCCATAGCTTAAACATCTTTTGCTATATTAGTCACCCGTTTATAAACTATATTAATGCGCGCAGAAACAGCAATTGCTGAATATACCCTAATGGATTCCGTACTAGTAGAAGCGGTAGCAGCAATAGCAGCACCTGGCGTGCTAGTAATTGGTAAAAGAGTTAGAGGAGAAGCGGTAGATCGGGTGCCTCTATGGCCGCGCGTATTACTATGAGTGGGAGTCTTAATAGGGGGGGAAGGCGTAGTAGCGTAGGTGGGGATAGTACGAGAATAAAGCTATATAGATATTAGCAATATCCGTATTATTAACATGGGTACTATACCTTCTTAGTAGGCGTTTCAGCTAGATTATTGGCAGAAGTTAATTTCACATGTTTTCTGCCCTAAGGTATAACCGGCTCTAGATTTAGTAAACTTTCCTATACGTGTGTTAGCTGATAGAATAATGGTATACTATTAGCATATACCTTTCCGTACAACCTGCTACCCATATAATATCTTAAGCACGCACCCCTAAAATAAGGCCTGGAGTTCTTCTTATAAACGCGATATTTATGGCCATACTTCTTATATAGAGCACATAGCAGATTACGCAGCTTACTAAAGCTACCCTTAATATTCTAGATATGTGTTAATATCCGCTGGCGACTTTCCTTTATGTTTTCCTAAACACCAGCTTTTAGAGTGTACTATTTATTTACTAACGGCACTTGGATAGGAAGGCGCTTATTTATATTTATAGTGCTGTGGAGATTATAAGGGCTGCGGAGATTGTGAGAGGATAGAGGAGGGCTTTTGGGAGAGTTGGCGTTATTAAGATTGCTCTCTTTATTGTTATCTAGGGTCTCTAATATTTCTGTTGGGTTACTGTAAGAGGTAAATTAGTAAACAAGATATTAAGGCAGTATAACTAACATATATGATTTAATGGCTATCTTAGCCTTTAGATTTATATCAGCAGCCTTTTTAGCCTACTTTTTAAGAAAAGAAGATAAATAAGCCTTATCAAGCCTCCTTTTAGAAGCATTAGGTAGCAGTAGTAGAGAGGTAGATAGCGAAGAAGTAGACGGCGAAGAGGCTGATAACAAAGTGGTCTATAGTAAAGATATAGGCAACGGAAAGACAGGCAGCAAAAAGGTGCGCGGATTTTCAGCGGATTTTACTCTATCTATATTTTTATCGTCTACTAAATCCTATAAAGAGCGCTTTGGTATATATTTTCTAAAATCATATTAGCTATAGGCATAATTTAGTATTAGAAAGCTTACTCTTTAGGAACAGAGTCTAAAGGCTTAGTAAGAGCAGCTATAGCATGCTCAATAGTATCCTCGTTTATTTCGCGCATATTAAGTTCCTTAACTGCCTGGCTGCTATTATTCGCATTAACATTATTTATAGGTATAAATAAAGGCATTATAGATAGTAGAATGCTAGGAGATAGTAGATAAAACAATAATAATGAAGTTTATGGTGCAGTGCTATAAGGTGGAAGGCTAGTGGAGGAAGAAGATATATAGAGGTTAATTTAAGGTAAATATCTAATCTGTAAATTTTATTAAAACAGCACACTAACAAATAATTGCTGCTATAGTGACTTACCTTAGTAAACATCAGCGGTGTGGATATATAAATATCCTTATCTTAGCTTGTGCGGATATCTTTATCCTAGCTTATATAGACATCTTTATCCTAGCTTATACGGATATTATAATATTAATTAAGTATATCTATTAAATATAAGGCAGAGACTTAATTTATATATAATAGTAGAGAGGTAAGAACTACTATTTTATTACTCTAAACCCGTAATAATAGCTAACCCGCAGCAACAGCTAACCTATATCTACTTAAATTCTATATCTAGCAACCTAGCGTTGTGTATAAGTATAGTAACACCACGCCTTAGGAACGCAAGCTTATCCTTTATCTTACTTAGAGAATCTCTAAACTTATTTAACTAGCAGTCTATAGCTCGAATATCTTTTGCTATATTAGTTACCCGTTTACTAACTATATTAACGCGTATAGAAATAGCAATTGCTAAATATATCCTAATAGATTCCGTGCAAGCGGGAGTACTAGAAGCAGCACTAGATATACTAGGAATTAGTAAAAGAGTAGGAGTCTTTAAGGGAGGGGAGGTCTCTAGAGGGGGGATAGTGTGGGTATAAAGCTATGCGGATATTATACCTTACTAGGTGTCCCAGCTGGGTTACTGGCAAAAGCTAATTATATACATTTTTTACGCTAAGGTGTAACTGGCTCTAGTCTTAGCAAACTATCCTATATATATATTAGCTGATAGAATAATAGTATACTATTAGCACATACAGTATATACCTTTTTGTACAACCTGTCACCTAAGCGATATCTTAAGTATACGCCTCTAAAATAAGGTCCAGAGTCCTGCTTATAAACGTGATATTTATGGTCTTGCTTAATGCATAGAGCGTATAGTGGATCGCGTAGTATACTAGAGCTACCCTTAATATTCTAGACGTGGGTATATATCCGCTAGCGAGCTTCCTTTATATTCTCCCAAGCACCGGCTTTTAGGGTATACCATTTATTTACTAATAGCACTTAAATAGAAAGGCGCCCGTTTGTATCAATATTAGACATTATAGCTTGGGTCGTCTATATACTGCAGAGCTTGTAAGGGCTATAGAGATTGTAAGAGGATAGAGGAGGGCTTTTAGGAGAGTTGGCGTTATTAAGATTACTCTCTTTATTATCATCTAAAATCTCCAATATTTCTGTTAGGTTACTATAAGAGGTAAATTAGTAGATAAGGCACTAAAATAGTATAGTTAACATATATGATTCAAAGGCTATCTTATACTAAACATTTTACGCAGCAATTCTATTAGCCTACCTCTTAAGAGAAGCAGAAGTATAATAATAATTAAACTTTTTAGAAGCAGTAGGCGGTGAAGAGGCAGGCGGTAAAGAGCCACGCAGCGAATAGGTAAGCGGATTTCCAGCGGATTTTGCAATAGTCTTATTATAGTGCTCTACTAGATCTGATAAAGAGTGTTTTAGTATATATTTCCTTAAATTATATTAGCTATAGGCATAATTTAGTATTAGAAAGCTGACTCTCTAAGTAGAGACCTTAAAGGATTAGTAAAAGAAAGGGCGTCCTTAAAAGCGTCCTTAATTATTTTATCGTTAACATTGTGTATATTAAGTTCCTTAACTAAATAGCTATTGGACGTGTTTAGAGGTGTAAAAGGAGGTATTGTAGATAGCAGTATACTAATAGATAGTAGACGAAATAATAATAATAAAGTTTGTAGTATAATGCTGTGAGGTAAAAGGTGCAGAGGTTAATTAAAGGTAAATATCCGCGCTGCCAATTTTATCAAATTAGCTTACTAACAAGTAATTGCTATGGTGACTTACCTTAGTAAATATTAACTACCTTATAAACGCTTATTTGTAACACGTAAATCCTTTATAGTTAAGTTACTACTAATTAAGGTAAGTGGGCACCGTCTAGTTAACTTACGAAGTAATATTAATATAGAATTACCGCTTAATTAAGGTGCTAAAGAAGGGTTATAAGCGGATATTAGGTTCCCTTAGTAAGCGGATTTCTTACTTTTAAAGTGCGCAGATATATCCTTTTATTTTCTCTTACTATAAGGCGGATCTAATATTGGCTAAAAATCTTAAAGTATAGTAGCCTAAGAAGAACGGATGTTATCTAGTTATAAGGATTATAAGACACTTAAACTAAATGGCTAATATAATATAGGTTCTGTAGGTTTTGGGAGCTTTAGGTATAAACCTTGGTATGTTTCTAGATAAGAATCTAATGGACTATTTAAATGCGCATATGGAGATCGATACTTAATACTTGGATATTAATTAGAGCTCTGCCCCAGCCCTAGTTAAGTTAATAAACAAGTAGAACACTAAGGAATATTAAATACTAACCTGCTAAAGCTGTGTTATATCTAAAACCGAGGGCGGAGATTAAGCACTAGGCTGTAGGTTTTAAGCTGCGCTTAGTTTAGAGAGCGGAGATTGAACATTAGACTGCAAATTCTAGGCTACACCCAATTTAAAAGGTGGGGATCGAGTATTAGTATATAAACTCTAAACTGCGCCCAGTTTAGAGGGTAGAGATTAAGCATTAGCCTATAAACCCTAAGCCTTAGAGTTTCCTAGGAGCGGAAATCTAATACTGCGTTGTAGATTCTGAATTTCCGGATTTCGTACCACCTAGGAACTAGTGCTACACTGTAGATCTTAAACTTTGGAATTTTTCATAATTAGAGATCTGGTGCTGTGTTGTGAATATTAAACCTTAGGTTTATCTAAAAGTTAAGACTTAGTATTGTACTATAAGCTCTGATACTTAGACTACCCTAAGGATTTAGATTTAATGCTCTGCTATAAGTTCTAATATCTAGATTACTCTAAGGGCTAAGACCTAATATTGCGCTATAAGCTCTAATATCTAAATTGTTCTAAGGGTTAAGATGTGGAGCTGCCTTATAAGCTATAATACCTAGCCTACCCTAGAGACTAGTTTCTAATACTATAGCGTAGACTTGGATATCCTAGAGCTGTAGGGAGTTAATGTCTATTATTATAATATAGACCCTAATATCTAAGAGGCTGATACTTAATACCGGACAACAGATGCTAATTATTGCCCTAGGGCTATTAATACCTAGCCTGATTTTGAGATCCTGGATATCTATTATAGGGTTTTGGTGTACTTAGCCTAGAGGTATTCTGCTAGCTAGAGTTTAGGCTAGCTAGCTGCGTGTTCCTACTAGACGTAGGCTAAGAAGGTAATAGTATTAGCAGCCCTATATGCGGATTTTCGGCGGATATTAATTAAGGTAGCTGGGCTACTTGTGGTTGTGGACTTTAAGCTACCAATACTATATACCTCTCCGCTACCCTAGACCGTGGTAATATCTATTCTATACTATCTTTTAATTTGCTTGCTAATGCTAATAGCTAGCTCTCTACCTAATTTGCCTTTTCTACCTCCTCTTAAATAAAGGTAATAAACTTATCTAAATTATTACCAAGCTGACCATAATTCCAATTAGGTAGATTTTTCTTAAGTGCCTTATGGCTAGTTATATACCAGGCGCAGCTGCAAAGAGCGGTAATTTGCTTATTAGATATAATATAGCTTAAGGTTAAATTCTAAATAGTGTGCTAATATTTCTTCTCTATCTAGTTATAGAACCAGTTTTTTATACTTACAGCAAAGGTCTTTTGTTACATCTTCCTTGGAATCCCCTTTATATGCAGCTTGCAGATATTAAACTCTTTAAAAGCCCGTAAAGTAGGATTATAGTTAGAGTAATAACCCTAGCTACTAGTGGACGGAGACTGCTCCTTATAGTTCTCTAATATAATCTTTTATAAGCAGCCCTTTTCCTTATTTATAAGAGCATATATATAATAGGAGAGTGCTGCTCTTTTCTTAGCTTTAGTCTTTAGGCACTATACTAGCTTCTTTAGTAGAATATCCATAGGTAGGACTACGGATATTCTACCCAGACTAAGCTTTTGTCCTATATTAGATGCGGATATATTAGAATTAGTATTACTGCATATAGACACTCTTAAAGATATATTACTAGCAAAATTAGTAGCCCTATCCTCTTATAACACCTATCACTTAACATAATATTCGCGGCTAAGTTAACTTAGCTAAGATTAGAAGGCTCTACTAGTACAACTGCGATTTTTAGCTGGCCTAGCAATATCCTTACACGGACCTTTATACTAATCCTTAATTAAAAATATTGCCTTACCTTTTTAACCACTGCCACAAGCACCGCGTCTAAGTTATTGCCATATTATATTAATGGACTTGTCTTTATGCATACAATACTGCGCAATATAGTTAATATTAGGAATATTAGCGCCATAAGTAAGCGCGTTAGAGGAGAGCAGAATATAGATTTTAGAGTTAGGCTTTCTTAACTCCTTATATAGTCTGTCTTTATCCGCAATAGCTAATAATATATAATAAAGCTAAACAGCTCTTTTAGCCTGTGCTTTCTAGTACCTATAATATACCAACTACAAATAAATTATGTCCCTCCCTAGTAATATTAGGTCCTTTAAATTAAGAAAGATAATTATCTTTAGGATCTAGTGGGGAGTTAGCGTGTATTAGATTCCCTGCTTAGTGGATATAGCAGTATACGCGCGGTCTATAATAAAGTATAAGCTCTTAAAGGACTTCTTGCTTCCTTACTTGACGTATTCTCTAATAATTAATAGATCTAGCCGGTTAATTAATGTCTATACTATGTTAATATTATTTTAAAAGCCCGCCAACTCTTTAATAATCTTAAATATTATATTGTTAAGCGTTGCAGTATAAGCAAACTAAGGCCTCTACCCTAATAACAACTATACTTTCTATAGCTGTGTATACAAACTCCAGAATAAACCCCCCTAATTAGCTATAAGGTGCACCTTATTAATTACTACTAAGCTAATATGTATATAAAAGGCAGGGTTGGTAAAAGTCTTATAGAACCTTTTACTAACTAATAGCTCCAGCAATATTAAAATATGGGTATATACTCTAATGCGGATTTCCTATAAAAGACATGTAGATATTGTCTTGGTGTATATATAAACCGGCCTTGTTTTAGAAAGCTCCTTAATCTTTACCTTCTACTCTATACCAATTACATTAAGTAGCAAGATAATAATTACTACTAAGGCCTAAAGAAGACATGGCATTGCTTATATTATTATACTCTTGCCAAATAAGGTTCTTGCAATAAGTATTATATCTTTTTCCTTAAACAGCAGCCACCTAAGGGCTTTAAGCTACTCCGCACGTCCGCGATATGGATATAAAAAAGCAATAGCCTTATTAAGCTTGCTTAGCTGCTGGGCCTTACTCTCTCTGTAAAGTATAAGAAGCTAATCTTAAAGGTCCTATAGCTGTTATTCCTAGTCTATTCTATAACTCCTCTAAGTCTAATTATCTAACACCTAATATAGCCGCGGCTGTTCTAGTACCTTATTTAACTTCCTCCCTCTCCACCTAGTGGGTTTTGGTGCTGGCATATAGTAGATTTGCCTGGATATCTATAACTTGGTAGTGGGCGTAAGATGAGGTTTTAGTAGGTGTTTTACACTATAACACAGACGCTATATATCCGCTAGGTATGAAGGGCTCAGTCAACAGAACAAGGATCTATTGGTAGCCAGGTACGAGAATTCCAAGACAAGGACTGGAAGAAGGTCGAGGAAAGGACACGTCTATATACATGGCGCCAAGGCTCGGCTCGGCCGAGCCCCTGACTAGGGTCTGTAACAGTGCCGTAACACTAGGCTATAATAGGTTCTTTAGGGTGGCTATTATAAATCTATGCGGGTTTTATATATATTAGCTAGCGTTTAGTAAAGTTATATAGAGTTTTATAATCCCTAATAACACGTTTTTTTCTTTAATAAAAATAATTATAAGACCTGAAAATACCTAAGTAATAAAAATGACATATTCTAAAAGCCTAGGTTCTGTTATATAATTAATTAACTTTAGGAAATGATATAAAATACTAGTGTTGAGCTATTTTAATATCCGCAACCTCCGCAACGCGGATTTCAACAAAATACTAAGAAACTTTGGATATATAGCTCAGACGTAATTCTGGTGGTTTCGCACAAACGTAGTTAGTCCGCTTGCGGACCGATTAAAAATCCGAACCAACAGAATCACGTCTAAGCTTGCTGAGGTAAAGATTCGCCGCAGCTGCATTCTTATTAAGCTCTCCAGCAATCCTCTTAAGTCTCTACGACAGCCGTACGTAGCTATCAATTCTTTGAATCTAATGCTTGTTCATCTAGCGTTCGCATGTGATACCTTGTCATCGTGACACAGCTTAGGGGTGGATTACGTTAGAACTTTAACAAATTACCAATATTATTTAAAAAAACCTACTAAACCTTAAATTTTTATATAGAAGACATTTTTCTTTTATTATATCCTTTAATATACCCTTTAGTATACCCTTTAGCATACCCTTTAGCATACCCTTTAGCATACCCTTTAGCATACCCTTTAGCATACCCCTTAGTATATCCTTTAATATATTCTTTAATACTAATTTAAATACTTAATTACTAGTACTAGTAATATATTAGTAATATATTTAGCGCATTTAGAGCATTTAAAGCATTTAGAGCATTTAGAGCATTTAGCTGCACCGTGCCCGAGACCATAGGCTGTAGGGCGCGGTGCGCGGATTGCGCATTTGGCTGCCAAATGCCGCCAAATGCTGCAAAAATGCTGGTAAATTTTTTCCTGACGTACGCACTGCCTTTATCGCATATGCCTTATAAACTACGTCTAAATAGTACGAACGAGCTTATACTATAATTAATTAATAGTAGACGGGCTTAGTGGGTAATGCACTTCTAGGGGGCGAAGCTATAGCGGATTTTCTATAGAACCTTAACTTTAAATTCTATACTATCTTAGCAAGTAATAAATAAGCAAGCAAGCAAGCAAAGGGCTTCTAAATCGGGCAATCAAGTAAGTAGAGGGGTATTTTGCTTGCTTGCTTATTAGCAAGTCTGTCCATAAGTATAGAAACTAGTATTTAAACAAATCTTCCATTCAGTTCCTCTACACGCTTTATTATTTTAGGGGCCATTGCAAAATATAGTCATCACGATATCTCAATGAACCTAAAGAACCGCTTTATCACTTCTCTTTCTACTACGGCTTTCGGATCCTGTGATAGACGTGCTGCGAGCTTCTGCTCCATCATTTTGATAACCTGCGGCAGCGGACACTCGCAGTTCGGCTTGCACTTCATTCTCCCGGACTGGTAAACACCAAGCAAGGTTAATTCCCTCCGGTTGCGAGCGCCGCTTCTGATTATGGGCATGTAGTTGGGGTCACCTCCGCTCTCAAGGAATTGCCTGAAGGGTCGAACGAAAGCCAAATCTTCGGGCAGAGGAGTGTTTCCCTTAAGTATCTCCTCGCGGAGCAAATCCAGAAACCGATCAAGCATGATTACGCGAGCAGATTCAAAGCACTGCGCGACTGGCGCGGCAATCGGTGTGTGCTCTCTAAAGTACGGATCGTCCTGATAAACCGTGTGTGTGAACAGGGAACGCAGTTGGATCAATATTCGGCCGCCAGTAGTCTCCAAAAGCCGGAATACGAACCATGGAGCAAGCAGCTCGGCAATTTCCGTCTCGACATGGAGTACATACGCATGCTCATCATTGGAAGGTGGATGCTTGAGTATAACGTACATTTGGGTCACGTATGATTTGATGATGGAATATACCGCGCGATCGAACTGATTTCGGGCAGACTCTCGCAGGGTCATGTGTGCGCGGCGGTTAAGGACCTTGGTGAGGATAGACTTCAGAGAATCCAGGATGCCAGAATTTTTGTACTCGTCCTTTATAGTTCCTTTGACGAAATGTCGGGACTGAATTTCCACCAATACGTCGTCTGCACAAATAGCTAGCGCTCGTTCGTACGCGGAAGCGGAAGGTGGCAAAAAGTCAAGCAGCCCTTTCCGCAGATACCTATCGTAAGCTCCTATGGCTACCGGGACTACGGCGCTCGTACTATCAGTTGCGCTCAGCCCAATACGATCAAAAATCCAACCCTTTTGCGCGATCTAATGGAAAACGAAGTCCTTGTTCGGCCATGAGCGTTCGATTTGCATTCTGGGGCCAATTCATCAACTTACCGGGGCGCCATAAGTATAAGAGTAAAAGGTCCATCCATATGCATTACTCTGTATTGCTCGAGCTTCCATTTGCGCTATGTTGTAGGAAGTATTAAAATCATCATCATCATATGCTGGGAATCCGTCAGGGTCACCAGGTCGAGGCCGGGTTAATACGAGGACAGCGTATATGGCGCAGTCCTGCTCATAGAATACAACACGGCCCGGTGGTTGTAGCCGCCATTTCTCAATCGGCTTTGTATGGCCCTGTGTCCTGGCTACGACCCTTTCTTTTACAAGCCACTGAGCGTGGCCCCTTGCCAAAGCTGCTCGCAGCCACCACCGGCGAAAATGATGTGACTTCCATTCGCTTCTGCTCCCTGCGCCTTGAAGCGCCCATTCTACAGTTTCTGCCCACAAGCGAGTGAAACCGCCGAACTCACCTGACATGGCATTTTGTATCACATAATCTACCTCATGCTTTGCGGTTCCATTCGTCGCTGCCATTGCATCCGATGAGCTTTAAATTCAAAAGCCTCCCAGAATCTGCTCTTTGGCTGGGGCTTAGAGGTAGCTTTGGACTTACCAGTTAGCTCGGTCTCTTGTTTCCATTCCAAGTATAAGGACATTGCTTCCCAAATATACCCCACAGCTTGTGCCTTGTAAGCATTCGCTATCTTCACTCGCTCCATATACTCGTGATTCATTGCCATTTCTGCATAATAAGCATGGTCCTCTGCCGATTTGAAGTTAGAGCCCAGTAGTAGTGGGATGTTGGTCCGTTTCAGCTAACCTGGAGTAAATCGACCACTCCATGTCGGGGATTCAAGAGCTTCCTTCTCCAGAAGATCGGGGTAAAGTGTAAGTGCATGCGCTTTCGCCCGTTCAGCATGCACGGTCAAAGATTGTTCTGGATCAGGGAAGGTGTCGCTGTCCTATTAGCGCTCCCTCTAGTTACCTCGGGCATCGGTGCGATGCCTTCATGGCCATGAAGCAGGTACTCACCTGGCGCCACTCCTTTGAAGTTCTTCATCAAGGTCATCAACACATCCTCTGTTAAACCGTTCAGCAGCGCGAGTACAAAGTATGCCAGATCTGTACCATGCCCAAGCTGCACGTTTCTTTACCTCCTCGGGAGACACTTCAAACTCATTATTTGCTGGTGAAACATGGCATCAGTATTCAAGGAACAACAATGAGAATTGTGAGTAGAACATACTTTGGTAGAACGGCCAATTCTCGAAATTTTCGTCAGAGTCTGGGTAGGCTGTTGAAGAAGTCGCACTGGAGCAACTGCCATGGCCGGTCTCTTCATTATCATCGGGGGGTCTGAGGAAGGGTATTTTGGCGTCTGCGTATATCAGAAAACTGGATGAGGTATCTTTCCAACCAGCTCACCGTCGCGAAATGGGTTGACTCGCCCAGCGCCACTGCCCTGAGGAACAGGAAGCAGAATAGAATTATTGATGGCATCCTCGCTGATGCCTAAAATTTGGCAGACTGTTCACCTATCAGATTAACGTATAAGCAAAATAGCAACCGTCTATCCAGACTCACTAGTTGACACATCAGCCTTGTCCATCAGCCTCTCCTAACTTTCGTAGCGCAACGCCAGAGCACCCTCTTCACTGGGGCCTTGCGACATGACTCTAGGACAATTACTCTTGAGAAATGCTGTTTCAAGATTGGAGGTCACAAGCAAGAGCGTTGCTGTGGGTTTTTGAAGGAGGTGGTCTGAAAGGTTACGATCGTAGCTCATCGAAGAGTCATGTCGAAGTGGAAGATAGGGACTGAGCAGCTCAACAGGAGGTCGGAAACAGCAGCGCCATTCCGTTTACGTTACGTCTTCAATTCCATGTCCGGGAACGTGTAAATGCTCATTGATCCGATTGGATGCTCCATATTGCTTCTCTGGCTCTTCGCACGCCACTCTCCTTGGTTTGTCTCAGCCTTGCGAAAACGGATCACTCGACATGCCGGGACGGAAAGTGGAGCAGCGCCCACATCTCCATTATGAGTTGAATGGAAGCCGCAAACACATTCAAGTCGCGTCTGCCCGAGTAATTTATCGTTGAAGATTTCAAGTCGTGTAGCAGAAACAGGTAATGTTGAACGTTCGCCAATATGCCTCAGTCACCCACGCCCATACCATATGAGTCTGAAGCGAGGCTGCAAGATCGCGGACAACTGCAAGAGAGTACACATTATTCCACTGAAACTACGGATAGTTCTGATTATGTTTAGTTAGCCAAATATTGGGCCTCGATGCCGGAAGTCTCACGAATGCGGAGCTTCAAGCAGTCCCACCAGGATCAGGCGCTGGTCGAGTCAACAAATTTCGAGAAGTATGTAAATCAATGAGTCCTCAGGCATTAAGCAATGGGCTTTGATTGAGGACTGGGTTTGGGAAATCTCGAAAATCTCATCGCTTAATGAGTAGATGCAGCAGCTCATGGCCTAAATCTCTACCTGGATACTGATTTGTGCCTCTTGCAATAGATAGATACGCCACAGCAGAGCAGAAATGGCAGTACAAGCGCAGTCGATATCGAGATGTCATCGAGTCCCGCTCACCCGAATCAGCAGACTGGTCTCCCTCGAGGATATCCAGCGTTGGCCAATTTCATTGGTAGTGACGGGGATTTCTTCATCTTCCGGCGGTTCAACTCCCTCTCAGCTCGCAATTTGTTGTGCCTACAGGATGAACTTATGGAACTTGAAGAGAAGCTACGCACTGTCGACCTGGCTGATTCGAGGGGCGGCAACCAACGATCGCTATGGAATCTCCATTGCAGACGAGAAGACAATAACCTCGAGAGGAAGAGACTGATGGCGCAAGTTAACGAGAAGCTCAAAGCCTACCGTATGTGCCGAGCTTCTGCAATGAATGCGTAAACCCGTTGACTGTTTGATCAGAGGATGCACTATACTCTCAATCTCGCGTAATTTCGTTAGAGAAAGCCCCGGACATTTATGCGGATAGTTTGGCCAACTGGATCGATGGTACAAAGCCCGTTGTTGAACCCGAGTCACACTTTCTTGATAATAGATCCGACCTCGCCTCTCTCGCAGGACAGCAATCATCGAAGGAACTGCTCGAAAGGTACCTTGAAAAATACTGGTATCGCTATTTTATCACAAAAGTACCCCTTCCTTTTCCGAGTAGGATAATTGTTTGAGAAGGACGGATCGGCTGACTAACTGGACTTGGTTTGGAATAGGAACACGTACGAAAATCAGAAGCCCTCTCTCACTCAAAAAACGTTGAGTTCTACTCAACAACAGCCATCAGGCGCACCGCTCGTCTCATCTTGACCTTCTTCGCAGCCATCTTTCTTGTCGTCCCTCTCTTCATCCTCTCTCATTTCCACTCTCCAAAGGCAAGATTGGGCCTCATCACAGTTTTCGCATTCGGTTTTGCGGCAATGCTGAGCGTCTTGACGAAAAGCCGGACGTATGAGATTTTTGCGGCAATGGCAGCGTAAGTGCCGCGAATTCAAACAATTGAAGACGGCTTCGGAGAGTTGCTGATTCGTTTCAGGTACGCAGCATTCTTAGTGGTCTTTGTTGGAAACAATTAGAGATTGGGCTTTGCTTTACAATTTGCATGGAGAGCTGTGATTTTTGGACGCCATCAACCGTGGTAGCGAACCCTTGGCGACATACTGCGTCGTGCGATCGGGAATGGGGCCACATACTGTGCTTTCGGCGGTTACCTGGCAATATCTCACCTCACGACCAGAACTTTGTGGAGAACGAAGACGCAGTCCGTAACGTTTGGAAGGAACGTGAGCCAGCCGAACCATGCAAGATGCTGGGTGACATCCCTCGATTATTCTCAAAGACATATATCTCCATAGACCGAATTAATCGATGTGGATTAGAAAATTGCTTCATAACATCAACGATTGCGCTGCCGGGGTCAACGACAAAGATATCTAAAGGATGGCCCGTGCGCTGGCACGTGACCTATCACGTGCACGTCGCCGAGCTCAAAGAGACTGCCCAAGTACCCCCTTACCAACAGAATGTCTCATAACCTAGCTACAAGTAGCCCATACATTTATCCAATTCCATGTTTCGTTTCGACTCGAGGTGGAGCACGGCCCGTGCAGAGAGCGGAGAATGTCCCGGTGCACGGACCACCGCCTACTTCCGCCCACCAGCCACCTCATCAGCCCAACCTCCTCTCCACCGACGTCAAATCAGCTTCATACAGCACATAATATTATCTAAAGAAACTCTAGGCTCCCCACCCAGCCATCTCAACAGCTGAACACAGCTGTCGATAGATTGATGCTTGCCACCTTGTTGCTATTGCTGTCGGCTCCCCGCCGGACCACACTCAGGAGAAAGGCGCAAACTGGGATGGAGGGAGGACAAAAAATTTGTTTGAAACGACTGCTCTCTACTTGCATATGCTAGAATCCGCTCTCTAGAAGTCTGATAGGGCGGACAAGCTGCGTGGTCGCGCATGGGATGGGTGACCCTGGGTATGACGGAGTCCCGTTCTGCGACGCCCGGAAACGCGAAAATAGCAGAGCACGCATTGCTGGCGCGTTTGCGAAGAATTTTAGGCCAATAGCAGGCCAGAAGTGGCGGGTACCTACGTTAGTTGCGGCCTCTGTGGCGTCGACTTCACTGAAGACGGTAGGGGGGCTGGGCGATAGGGCTCAGGGAGGGGTTGGGAAAGTGGGTTCCGGAGGCTCTGTGCGCCTGTGCCGGCTTCATAGGATTTGCTGAATCTGGATGTTTTTCGGATGTCTTGGGGAGCTTCTGGAGGCTTCAGCGTGAGGAGAGTATAAGAGCCCTCCCTTGTCGCTGCTCTTGTATCTCCATCAGCTCAGCAGAATAACCAAGCAGAACAATCAACCACAAAAACACAAGCAGAACAACCAAGCAAATCAAACAGCCTTCCCAAGTTCAAACAGCTTCTCCGATATCCTACCTCTACAATTACTCTTATCCTTGGAGTTATTCCGTCGCAGCGGTTCAGATTGTATTTCACAGCATCACAATCCCAGCAACCAGCCACCCACTGCATCTTCACCTTCTCCCTACGGAATAACCATGTATCTCCCAACTTCCCTCACCGTCCTGGTTCTCGCTCTTACCGCCTCTATCTCCGCCTCGCCTATCCACCAGGTCGACTCAATCCCGTCGCCGTCTCTCGCCGACACTCTCGCAAAACGCAACTACTGCTCCAATGGCTGGTACGGCACTCGTGTAACCTGCTCCTACCGCACTGTACCCCACAGCATCGCCCGCATTGCCATCTCCTCCGCCTGCGCTGCTGTCGAGTCATGTACACCCGGCTCCGGCACCTATCCCTTCGGCTCTGGCACCGCAAGCGGCTTCAGGTGGAGCAACGAAACGACCTACAGTGCCACGACGTATAACTCCACCATATTCAATACCCCGACAAATGGCGGCAAAGCGAACCGGACGCAGGTCGAGGTGACGGCAATGGCGAAGATTGGCGCGCAGTGCATCGATGGACTATCGTCGCTGGATGCGAAGACTTGTGCGAGCGACTTCGAGAGCTTCATCAGCGCGCAGTGTGGTGGACCTGGGTTGAGCAAGGATCAGTTTGCCAGTAAGTTTAACAGTCTTCCAGATGTCTTGAGAAGAATGAATGCTAACATGATAATTTAGTGGGCGCGGTCTATTTCATGTGCGATGGCTCGGTGCTTTCGATTGGCGAGGTGATGAGTTTGTAAGCGGAGCTGGAGTAACGATGCAAGAGCGATGATGGTAACGAAATGAGCGATTCTTAGCGGAAAAGTTGACCATGATGAAATGGATGGTTTGGACTGACGATCACGGGGCCTAGAGCTCTTTCAATTCTTGTACACCTTGTTGCAGCGCAGTGTGAGGGCTTTAGTTGTTGAAGGCGTTATTTTTGGGTATGGGAATGGGAAAAGGGTAGATGTATGGCTTGTTTTAACATGTATAGTACTACAGCACGATAGAAACGATGACGAACAAATATAGATCTGCCTGATTTCAACAAGAGCTTCCATATTTCCTTGCTTTCTAATGGTGCCCCATCAAAATGTAGCCTTCAAGCCTTTGACAACAGGAATCTTTGAGGCGTTGGAGAGGTTGATTGTTGAGTCACTGGACATAGCGTTGTGCACAAGGCAACGAAGCCAGCCAGCCATGAGAAAGCCGGAATTGTACTACGATAAAAGCACTACACCCCTACTCGTCAAGAGTCTGAAGCTCGGCCAGTGTTGCCGAAAGCTCCGGGAGTGCTCGCCAAGGCACTAAAACCTCGGCTAGTGTTGATATTCTGACACCAACCCAGCTTCACTTAGTACACAATTTAAACTTTCATTAAATCATGTTTAGAGGCAATAACACAATTATATTTTAATTATAACGTTAATACAACTATTTAGAACCTTTAATTAAATACTTTCTACTATTTATTACGATTTTAAAAGATATTAATAATAAAATGGACAATATAAGTTTTAGGAGGTTATATTAAAGTTATATTAAGGTTTTATTAAGGATTTAATATAGCTATAGACCCTAGAGAACTAGCAGTCTAGAGAGGTATTTATTAATATTCTATCTATATTATTATCTTAATCTAACCTAACTATATTAGTTACTACCAAATCCCTTCTAGCCCCTAGAGAACAACTGTGATAACTCTTATATAAGCACCACAGGTATATATCTAGGTTATATCTATAATCTAATATAGAATAGATACTACTTAATAGTCCAAATACCTAATTTTGTAATAAGGTAAAGTGACTTTTAGTAGTTATAAGAAGGATCTAATTAGGATATAGACCAAAAATTTTCTCTAAAATAGGCAGGTAAATGCTTTTAGTGGGATAGAGGTCGCATAAGATATAAGTTATATTTTAGATAAAACTATATTATATCTATAATCTAACCTTAATAAATTATTAACGAAGTTCTTAGTAGCCCTAGCAGCTCTATCTAAGATCCAGACGCCACTATAATAGCTATATATAGCACTCTGGCGAATAAGATAGTAGCTTTTAGGCCATATTCTAATCTAGACTTAGATAGTAGTGAGGGCGAGGGTTCTGGCACTTATAATACTACTCCTTAGCTAAATATTATAAAGGGGCGCATTTCTAGTGCCCTTAGCCAATACACTAAGGCATAGTACCTTGGACTTAATAAGCGCCTAGGGTAGGTTCCGTTTTTTTATATTAAGGTAATATCTAGTATATATCTAGCTTATATCCAAGATGTAACCTAAATATAGCCCTATGGCGAACATTTCCTCATTTATGTTCTACCAGAGGAGATTTTTTGTAGATGGGATTGTGCTATTAGAAAGACTGTAAGTTATAAGTGCTATATATCTTTGTTATATCCTAGATCTAACTATAATAGGATCTAAATGCTAAGTATACTATTTACGCTTAGGAAAAAAAATTCGTAAATAGTTATAGAGAATTAATTAAGTATATTAAGTTATATTTCCTAGTAAGATCCCAAATATATCTATATTATATCCACATTATAACCTTTTTCTAATCTTAAAATAAAGAAAGGTATAGGCTATATAATTAGAAGTATAAAGCCCGGAGGTTGAAAAGAGCTAGAATTGGATAATTTGGATAGTATGGTTGTCTATATATCTATATTATATCCTAGATCTAACCTATTTTAGCAGCTTAGAAGACACTTTATAGAGCTATTTATATAGAAGAGGAACTATAGGTTATATGCCCTATTGGTAAAGCAGTAAGAAAGGCTGGAATATATTATAATAGTATAAACTATTATTCTTCTATCTAGGATATATTGCTAATATATTTTAGCGCCCCTAGCCAAAAATGTACCCTTAACGGCTAAAGGTTATAGAAAACGCAAAGCAACTTTAGCAGATCTAGGTATATTATTATTTATAATCTTATTATATTATAGATCTAACTAGAATATATATTATTATTCATTACTTAACGTCCGATTCGGATCCCTATTGGGCCCACGCGGACTACTCCTTATATATATATGGGTTATCTCAGTTGACTTATCCGCTTCGCCGAGGAATTTGAGGAGGCGGCTACCCCCCTGCTCCCGCCTGAGCCACAGGAACTTGTAAGCCAATCAGACGGTCGCTCTAACTCATAGGTACTTATTA
>Ga0307507_10000463_pt1 | contig 84962 bp, 70 predicted proteins | sample 7_EM_MG_FD_207223 | JGI IMG/M metagenome (GOLD analysis project Ga0307507, IMG submission 207223) | Populus trichocarpa ectomycorrhiza microbial communities from riparian zone in the Pacific Northwest, United States - 7_EM | ecosystem: Host-associated > Plants > Roots > Unclassified | place...
GGCTGTAGAGCATATATAAAAGTCTAAATTTAAATTATTAAAATTTATTATTAAGTGGTTGTTAAGATATTAAAGTGTGATTTTTCCATTTTTTGGTGTGTTTTTGAAGTGATCAGCTTACCCGTTTAACCAGCTCACCCGTGAAATACGTTATTAGATTTGGGTAATCTTAAGACCTAGTATAAGGCGTTCCGTTTGTTTTACTATCTCCTATATAGTTACTGTGTTGTCCGCCTAGCGTCCCTTTTTTACCCTAAGGCTTATAGGAACCGCTGGGACTTTAACTAGGAAATCTTTACAGAGTACTTTTATGCTAATGCGTTCTCCTAGCCTGTCCCCTGCCCTTATAGCTTATTCCTTTACCTATTAGTTTTTTAGGGTGACTCTAATATCTCCGCTTCTAAGGTATTAGACTATAACAGCGTTGTAGACCTTTTTATAAATCTTTATAAGGACTTCTGTTTCTAATTATCCCCTAAGCCCCTCTGCTTTTTTAGTATTTAGTTATATTATAATTATATACCTGGTTGTTATCTTAAGGGGGGTAGGTTCCCTATGCTATAGAAACACAGCTACGGCGGCCTAGGTACGGTTCGTTAATAAGGGGGTTTTTTATTTGTTTTTAATTTTACTTATCTATTAGAGGATTTAATTAAGGGTTTGCTAGAGGGGCGCCTAAGGTTTACTAGACTGGCGGAGCTATTCTGCTAGCTGCGTTAGTTTGTTATAGCTAATAGTTACTCCCCTATAGTTCTAGATACTAGACGCGTCTAATAGGCTTTATATTTTGTTAGATGCCTTCTTAATAGAGGTATTTCCGCTTTATGGTGTGGTATTTGCCCATCTTTGTTATGGAGGGCTATTGCTAGGCATAGTTCTGGCGGTTACGCGTGAGTGCAAACCACCGTCGTTTGACGTATACCTCCCCTGCGATGCATATATCTTAGGGGGATTCTCTAGGAGTTCTTTAGGGTTCCTTTGGATGGTTTTAGTCTTTTTAGGCCGGGTGTAGTAAGAGCTCCTCCTTAAAAAAATATATATATATATAGATCCCTAAAATTAATATAATAGGACCTATATATCCCACTTTTTATAATATTTAAATAGGGTGGAGCGTTAATATAACCTAAAGATTGTTAAGTAATTTATATAAAACCTTTCTAAATCTTTTTCTTTAAGCATAATAAAGGGACACCTTTATTTTTAGGGAGAGGTGGAAAGATATAATAGAGACTAACTTAGCTAGAGTTATTAAGAAGCTATAGTAGCAAGACTAAAAGGGTCTATTGTGCTTTAAGGGTGCTATATATGTCCTAAAGAACCAAATAGTTTAAGATAAAATTCTAAAGGTTTTCCATAATAACCCTTTTAGGGGTCACTATGGTGCTAATAGGACCCTTAAGGCTATTTAAAGGAAATACTTTCAGGATGGAATGTCTAAAGAAGTTAAGGACTATATATTAAGATATAATATATGCTAAAGGGTACAGATATCTAGGTATCGCCTATATAGCAAGTTATTAGTGCTTCCTATTCTATAGGGACCCATATTAAAATTAATAATGGATTTTATAATAGGCTTACCCCCTACTAAAAATAAGAACTGGAGAGGTTGCTAACGCTATCTTAGTAATTGTTAACAGATATACAAAGTTTTTAGGGTACTTTGCTGTTATAACAATAATTATAGCAGCAGAACTGGCAGACCTGTTTTTAGAGTAGTGGCTCTTATTTGGCATGCTAAGGGGAATTATATCTAATAGAGGTACCATATTTAACAGCGTATTTTAGTCTTTATTCTGTCTCTTATTAAAAAATATAGTAGAAGATAAGCACTGCCTTCTACCTGTAAATAGATAGGCTAATAGAGCATCTAAACGCATTATTAAAACACTACCTCTACTACTATATTAATTATTAATAGGATAATTAGCTATTATAGTTGGCTTTAGCGTAACATATATATAACACAAGCATCTATAGTAGTATAAAAATAACCCCTTATAAAGCACTGTTTAGGGTAAAAGTAAATAACCCCTAGAATATTAAGGATATCGTTCGTAAAAGAGAGACACTAGCAGCGTCTAAAAAAATTAAGCAAATAATAATTCGTAGAGAAGAACTTAAAAAGCACTTACTAGACGCCTAAGCCATATAAAAAAGGTACTATAATAAAAAATATACGCCTAAAGAATTTAAAATAGGAGATAAAGTCTTGCTATTTATAAAAAATATCTAGATAAAATGTATTAAGAAGAAGCTGGACTACTAGTGGTTTGGACCCTTTAAGATAGTTAGGGAAATAAAAGGAAATTAAGCCTATAAATTAGAATTGCTAAAATTATATCTAATATATTACACATTTTATATTTCCTTATTAGAGCTATGCTAGAGAAGAGGTAGTATAGAACCGCCCCTACTTAGCAAAATTAATAGGGAACTAGAATAGAATATAGAAGATATCCTAGACTAAAGATAGCGTTAAAAAAAAACGTGAATTTTTAGTTTATTAGGAAAGATACTCTTAGGTGTATAACAGTTAGGAACCTAAGGAGTATCTTTAGCTAAGATGCAATATAGTAATTAAAACCTTCCTAAAGACTATAAATTAGGATTTAGTAATAGTTCTGGATATGCTATAGGTAAGATAATAGGGAAGACCCCATAAATTAAAACTATAAGGTTAAGCACAGGCATTAGAAACGGGAATGTTTTGCTATTATAACAGGGATCCTAGAATCCTATAAGAGAAAGCTATAGGGATCCATATAAGAACTACTAAGGATGCTGTCTAAAGAAGACACTATTTAAGAATAAGCAGTAGTATTAAAAGAAGGGGCCTTAGGGATTTAAAAGGGTTCCCTAGGGATAAAAGGAGAGTATCTGGTCTAATACTAGAGATATATAGCAGAGTTAATAATATAAAGAGGACCAAAAAGACACAGAGCAAAAATTTAGAATTTTTAAGAAATTATAAAGCACCTATAAGAACACTACCCGTTCATTATATATGGAGATTATAGTAGTATGCTGCTTTTATACGGACTATTACTAAAAATAAGAATAGAGGCATCCCTAAAGTATAAAGTTAATTCCTAGTACTAGGGCATCCTAGAGGCACTAGAGAGGCACCCTATAAAGCTATCCTATAAGAAGAAAAAAAGAATAAGATAATAATTTAAATACTAGAAGTAGCAACGGGAGCCTCCTCCTCTATTTTAATGTTATTATTAGTAGTATTATTAACACTCCCATCCCCAGAAGCATTAGTATTCTTACTAATATTCTTCTTAGAGTGGTAAGAACTAGATGGACTACTATAACCAGGGGACTGGCAGGGAGAACGTTTATCTTTATTACTATCCTTAGTATTATCCCTAGGCTCCAAATTAGCATCTAGGCTAGGATTAGAAAGTTAACAACTAAAGAGTTAGTATAGTTCCTAAATGTGTTATTAAAGAGACTTACCTAGCTAGAAAGGCCCGCGTAAGAGTATAAATATTATTATTTATAAGAACAAACTGCTTATATATACGCTCCTAGACACTATATGTCTAAGATTACTACGTTTCTACAGTAGTAGAAACCCTTATTAAATTAAAAGGGCTACGAGTAATAGAAGATACCTTCTATCTCTATCTTTTACTATTCTAATATAAACAGAAATTCTTAATAGCGCGTTAGAGCCGGCAAGCCTTATATGTGTAAATAGTAGGGATTTAATATAGTTAGTAAAGTCTAGAATAGAATAGAATGGGAAATACTAGAACATAGGTCTTTTTCTGGTTATAATAGTAGGAACACTTAGATCTATTCTCGCTAGAGCGTGGTATTTTATAGGTATAGGACGGGTCTAATATAAGCGCGTAAATGTAACAATGGCAGCACTTTAGAGAAACTACTATAGAAGTAATAGAAGTGGTCTGTGGTGTTAATAGAGTAGGGATAACACCACCGCCAGTTTAGGGACGCGTAGTATAATTATAAGCTATTATAAGAGAACACTATAGAAAGTTAATATTATTAAAGAGATAAAATAGGGATCCTATTATTTATAAATATGTTATAAAAAGAGAATGGAGTAGTAGTGGAAAGAACAGCTAGATATGCGGAAGCTAAAAGCTAAGATATAATAAAAAACAGTCTGCTAAAAGGCAAGATAAATGGTGTTGTTAATAGAAAGATGTATAAGAGACAACAGCTTATAAACTAGAAGAAATTAACATTAAGACATTATCATTAAGACCTATTTTAGGTAAATAGGAATAGTAGCTAGTTAATACGTTACACGGAATAACCTCTGGATTAGCTTATAACAAATTCTTATAATAAGGAAGGTAAATCCTATTTAATTTTTATTATTATTATTAAAGTTCCATTATAAAGGCACCATAAAGAGCTATAGTGGAAGAAGAGTGGAAGAATAGAAGATAAAGTAAGGTTCCATACTAGTAAAGAATTGGCGATAAGCCGCATTATAGAGTACCTTTCTACTAAAGAACTTCCCTAGTAGTTTTAGTCGGAACTCTATAAGAGTTTATTAAGAGGCGAAGTCTTAGAGGACTAAAACCCTTAAAGGGGAGGCAATTGTAATGGAATCCCCCAGGAGGTATATATTAGATAAGACAGTAGGAGGTTTCATCAATATTCCGTCTACGTCCTATATATATTCCAGAGGAGACATAGTCAGACAGATAGGGGCAAAAGGTATTACTAGTGTCTTAGAAGGTTTATATAGGAAGCTGGTTCTCCTCTAGAGAAGAACCAGCAATTAGTCTCTAAATAGAAGAAGTTAGAAAGCATTTATCCTTCAATATATAAAGCTCGTTCTACCTTTAACTTACCTTCTACTTATCTGTGACTCTCATTCTATACTATTAATTAGATAATCATACGTTCCGGTCAGACTGGCCTCTTACAACTAAAAGGCTTTAAGATATAGGTTATAGCGAATTAGGGCTATATATTAGACTGGATTTAGTATATAAAAGGTCTTAAAAAGGGCCCTATTAATTTGGATAAGTATTAGATAAAAGAAAAGGGGTTTTAAAAGATATAGGCAGTAGTATTAGATCTTCTCCTATAGGAGCTTAATAGCAAATAATATTTTAATAAGTATAAGCATATTATCTGGCTATATAACCTTTTTATAAGTATTAAGCTACTCGACTGGCTTTGGAAGGAAGAAATTGGGGTTATAGGAATAGTATAAACGACTAAAATAAGACGTAAGGTGGTAGATAAATGGGGGAATGTAAAGGCTCAGTCAAAAGAACAGAATCTATTGGTATCCAGTGTACGAGAATTCCAAGACGAGGACTGGAAGAAGGTCGAGGAAAGGACACGTCTATATACATGGCGCCAAGGCTCGGCCGAGCCCCTGACTAGGGTCTGTAACGGTGCCGTAACAGGGAACGGCTCCATTATACCTACTAAGTAGGGTACTAAGTAAATTAATTAGTCGCTTACAGACCTTAAGCTAGTGTATTTGGGCCAAATTGAATAGGGTAAACTGTACGGAAGACTCTTAAAAGACCGTACTTGTAAGGGATCTTTTGGCCCCTTACTTGGGTGCACGCCCGGGGGCTCTCAGGAGCTGCCAAGGCTAGCCTTTAGCTAACCCTTGGCACCTCCTTATAAGCTCCTCGGTTCTGCAGCCCTTCCCTCCTCATCGGTTTGTCTCTGTACTCAGGGTATTGCCATATCTATTCTTTACTATATCGTCCTCTTCCATCGACTCTCCTGTGACTTATGCTCGGCTTGCCTGCTCCCTACCGTATACCTAGGCAATAGCCTTACAGTACTATTATAGAGCTTGCTTAGAAATACGCCGATATTATACTTTTTATAAGTACGATTAATTCTAGTAAGTTTACCACCTAAAAATAAGGTTCTGCGAGCTCTGACATTATATATTGCTAAATAGAGTTAAAGTTTAATAAACTTAATAACGCCCTGCTACTACTGTATCTAGTATCTACTAAATATAAAATGTCTTTAGTAACTAAGTGTAACGTGTCCCGCCCTCACGTCGCCACACAGGCCAAAAGACATGGAGTGCTTGCGAACTTGTCGTAAGCGCGGCGGGATCCAATATATGTACTCTTACACTAAGCTATAAAGTAACTCTTAATCCTATAGTTTATTGATATGTATAACTACTTTATAGGTGGCGTTAACGAAGCTCCTTAATTAAGGTCTTATTTTAACACGTAGAGGATATACTTAAAGTCTTAGAGACTTATTGTAAGGGCGCGAAGAGGCTTTAGGGAAGATTTGAAGGAATAATATAAATTCTATCTAAATCTAAGGGTATATAGCTTTTTAAGAGAACAAGACGTTGTATAAAGAAGAGAAGGGAATAACCAGAGAATCTTGTAATTAAATAGTTAGGGGTCTTGGTCAATGCGTGCGCACGTGCGCACGCGGATGGACTTTAGTAGAATTCGATTGATCTGGCAGAACTTGGTAGAAGTCGATCAAGCTGGCAGAATTCGACAGAATTTGGTCAAAGCGTCAAGTTTATCTTGTCGAGTGTTTTACCGAGACATTCCTACTGTAACTAGGCTAGTCCCGTTACACTTATCTACTACTTCCTCCTTAATACGACTATCGTTAATTGCTATAAGCTCTTTACTAAGTTAATTTTTAGCTACTAGCTAAAGTATAGTACCTATAAGCTTTCCGCGGGGAACTTGTTGAGGCCTTATTTAATAGTGGCAAATATCTCACCAAACCCCCGGTTGCGTTGCTATAATGGAGGAAAAGGATATATATAAGGTACTGGCGGAGGAGCACAGGCAAGAGCCTGTTCGGATCTTCTCTAAGTAACTAAGCCGTATAGCTTACATTACTGCGCGTAGAGGCTCTATAATAGAGAAGAAGGCATATTGGAAGCCTCTAATAAAGCTTTTAGTGAATACAACACAAAAACCTCGCGATAGTAAGCAGTGGGTAAGACGACAGTCCTCCGAGGACTCAATACGGGTGCCCTTTATGTAAAATACCACTTTGCAAGCGTGGGCCTTGCTGGCAGGAACACCTGAATTAAATTGGGTCACGATAGAGTCAATATATATAGCATAGTTGAGCTTTATTACTACAGTATTAGGCTGCAATTAATTGATAAAATCTATAAGTTCATTTTGCCAAGACTTAATTGAATGCACTGGTTCTAATTGGCTCGTTAGTTATTGCGCCTATCGTGACCGCGCATGGGAAGTCTTGAGCCTGCGGCTGCGACTCGTGAGTTTAACCAGATCCAGCCGGATCTGGTTATTGGAGACGGGGAACATCCGGCCAAGTTCGGCCATGAGAACGGAGAACGTCTAGACAGGTTCGGCCATGGGAGACAGAGAGTGTCCGGCCAGGTTTGGCCGTGGGAGTCAGAGAGCGTTCGGCCAGGTTTGGCCATGAAGGCCTCACGGCCGGAAGTAGGCAGGCAGGATTCCTCTGAGTAAGATGCACCTTCGCGGAGTCACGGGACTCAGGTGCGTTTGCAGAGTATATCTAGTTCTTTGAAGGATCCTGCTCTCTTCTTCTTTTCTTTAGCAATTCGTTAGCGAATCTATGTCCCTGAATCCTTTTGCATTCAAACCATCACAATAATCTCTCCTTTATGGAAATATTCAGTGGCAGAATTTCAGGGCAGTACGGAGTACTGTGGCAGTAAAGAAGCAGTCAACTTAAAATTGCTCCACGGTAAAGGGAGAACTCGCTTTGAATTATAAATTTTTTAGGCATTAAGAAACATCATCTACGATCAGTCCGTATGAATTTTGTTAAACTTGACCTCGTTGTTCATGAATGAAGAAAGTAAGAAAATTGGTGCCTGAAAAATTGATGCCTGTGATCTTGGTGATGGGGTGCACGGGTGCCTCAAGCTCTATGTCTATCCGTGCGCTCGTGTGCCACAACTGTGCCACTTTGATTTTTCCACGAAGCGCTGTCTGCACCATGCAGCCCAGGCCCAGCGAACAAATCAAATCCTCATACTCCGTCCTCCGGATCAGACCCCTGTCGCTGCAGGGAAGCCAAAATTGCGTTACCACGACCCCTTTGCACGACGTCATGTCAGCCCAAAAAGAAGTGTCGCAGATCATTACCCGCTATGACCAAGCCTCACCTCAGTCCGACCGACATATCGCTCCGCAACAACAATCCATTGAGAGAGATCTTACCCTCCTAATCAGGGCCGTAATCCGCGATAATTTCGACAGAGAAGTCATCGACTCATTCCAAGCTGTGTCTCTTTCCTCCGCAAACGACAAGGATGTCTTATTTGTTGAGACGATTCTGGAAGTGCTCAGAGCGGAGGTCCGAGCGACGCCCGAAATAGAAGCCCAGGCCTTGGAAAACCTCATTCCCTACGAGATGCGCAAACATCAACATGGTCTAGAGGACTTCATTTGTCAACAGCTGCAATGTATGAGAAAGATCCGGCCCAGAGACCAACGCCAGCATGCTATCCCAGATACCTCTACCAAGGATCCCGAGAGTTCGGAAACGATCGCAGATCCGGATGAGATTTTGCGCCACCTTCTCGACCAGGCGGCTAAGCTACAACGGGCGTCCGGAGAGCTCCCCTACGAAGCCTTCTGCCGCCAACACGAGCACAATGAGGTATTGAAATGGTTAAAGCAAGGTGTGGGCAATGACAGATGGCGTCAGTTGTTCCAGATGGGTAAAATCATAGAGAGCAGATTTCTAGAGCACCTGGCAGCTGAACCACTCTCCAGTCACGGCCCTCCCGCCAATCCAGGGTGGTATATCCTCATGCTTACTGATGAAAATGATGTCGAGTTTTGGGCCTTGTATGTCGGCCAGGCTGACAATATCCGCCACCGCAAGGGAGACCATTTCAAGTTTGTTTTTCTCAACACCGAAGGAAGCTTGCTGTATTTCGTCTGGCGGGGCAACGGACCAGTCCCAAAGAATCGCGAGCTTCCTCGAATTGCCAAGTTCATTGTGCTAGGAATGGATGTGAGCGGCTTGCAGGACAGAGAAGCTGAGCTCTTTCGTAATATCGGCGAGATGTTCTTCGCTTTGATGACCCAGACTCTACAGCACAATTCACTGGTCCAATGGCTGCCAGAAGTTACGAAAATCCAATCGCACCATATTCCTTTGAATGTGGCTTTGCCTCTTCACCAAAACAGTCCCAAGGATGCCGCGCGTACCTTTTCGCAACTAGGGAGAAGCGAGAATCCAGCCGCAATCGCGTATCACAAGTACCGAAGTCGCCGCGCTTTCGATGCTGCGAACAAAAGCCAGCGGGATGTTGAGTACGCGTTCACAAGGAAATCCAACCGCAACCGAGGCAAGTTTTTCCTACAACTATTCCGGAACCCTGATCCCAAGCGGAGCGAGCCTTTGGAAGTCCGGGTACGTTGTAGCCACTGCGGATGGGAAACAGCGGACAACATGCCCTATTTCCACATCGCTACAGACAGCTACGTCATGCGTACGTTCAAATGCGCCAAATGCCCCGTGGGTGTGAAAAAAGGCGGGAAAAGTAGGGCCAAGCAGCGATTGTTTGTACCTATCGATGCGAATTGGAAGGTCAAGTCGATTGCTCGATCTAAGATTGACAACGACAGGAATAGAGACTACCGGCGGGATTGGAAGATCCAAAAAAAAAAAAAAAAAAAGGCAGCAAATGTGAAGGGAGCGTCAAGAAAGTCAGCGGAGACCATGAATGTATGTCTTTGAATTACCTAAAGTACCACGCTTCTCAAGGAGAACATGCGCCAAGCTCAAGATACTTTCGCTCATGCTAACATGCTACTCTCTAAATTTTCTTTGTCGTCATTGCAGTACCTAGCACAAGAACTTTCTCAACTCTTGGTATCTTTGTTACGGGAAAAGTATGTCGGCGAGCTTTTGGATGCTATCAAAAGTGTTTAAACCGTCATCTCCGAGACATTTCTTATGGTCTCCTGCTAGTCGTTCAAGGAGGTTCTTCACTATTAGGTACTGCTTCTGCTGTTGAAGGTCAATAGCCCAGTGATTGTATTGGACTGGGGTAATGTTGGAGCTCCATGTGGATCCAGGGGTTGCATCGGAGCTGGATCTAGTGATTTTAGATCCGGAGTGGAGTGGATCTGGTCGAACTGGCGCTCCTGGAGCTCCAGTTCTATACCCAAATCGGAAGGAGGTTAAAAGAGGAAGGGCCAAAACGTGTTAATGTGGGTGCTAAGGACTAACAGAGCCAATCATTAGCTCTAGTGGTAAGCGTCTATCCCAAAATAGTATTGGTAGGGGGGTACTTGGGTAGTCTCTTTGAGCTCGGCGAAGTGCACGTGACGGTGCATGGGCCACCTTGTAGATATAGCCCATTAGGTTCTTCCCCATAGAGCCTCTTATATATATATTTCCGCCAGCCTAGCTAGTGATCTGACAGTATAGAATTAAGGACACTTGTTATCGTCGCGTTGTTACTGCTGCTTCTGCCGTCCTCCCTCATCTACTCTTACCATTTTGGTACTTTCCTACCTGCCGCCGCTATGGACTTGTTTGGGTTTCCGCGGAGAGATATATTTGATAATAAGGATATTGGCAAGGCAGAAGGCGAACCGCAGCCTTCATCAGGAATACTATTAATAGAAGCCGTGAAGGCTCGTACCGCTATAGATGTTGCTGCAATTGCTACTGCGCAGGCGGAACTTCCTAATAATAGTATAGAGGACTCTAAGGAGGTCTTGGCTCTAATTGGGGGCAACGGCAACGATATTAGTGAGGTTAATGCAGTAGATAAGCTCGATTGGATATAATATAGGGTATTTTGCATTAAATTTGGTATATTTAGTCACCTACCTATCTTAATATCAACACCAAAATCGTGCCAAGACTTACTTTATATAGTATATATTTGCATTGGATGGACTGGATTTGAGCTCAAATCCAGTCCAGTCCAGTCCAATACAATCACTGCAATAGCCTTGTCGCATCGTAATTTGAGCGTGCTCCTGCTCTGCACTTCCACAATCCGCATGATTAGCCCGTTTGCCAAGATCATAAGTACAAATCTAACGATTAGGGGACGCCATCTTTGCTCCTGGCTGTCTATCCAACCAAAATATCCAGCTATCTCAAGGTAGTGACGATATAACGCGTCGAAGTTTCAAACGCTGGGGGCGACAGTTTGATGGATTTAGAGGGTTTGAGCATAGTACCGAATCGGAGCTTGACTCGCACCATAACAATGAGGAGTGGCTATGGAAACCACCACTGCAATCTGGGGAAAACCCCGTGCTTCTGCCATCATTTGGCTGTTACGACATTGACCCAAAGGAAAACCGCGTAAATATGTTAGGGGACTATTTTGGGCTTCTGCTAGTGCGGAACAATAGCTCAGTCGAAGGTGTTGCGATTTCGCGAACATCAAAACAGGTTGCAGATGATAGTTATGGTCCTCCAAGGGGAGTTGGTGAGCCTTCGTCAAGAGTAGACAATACCTCAGTGCATGGGTTGGTCACTCAAGCTTCCACTTCACGAACCGATAGAGCTATTGATATTGGAGTTCGGGGTACTCCTGATTTTGAAATTGGTAACGGGGAAGCAATGCTTGAGAGAGATATTGAAGAGTTGCGTCCACTGCTTCGACGGCTGTATCCCTTGACCCGTCAGCGTCCAACGAGTAAGTGGATCGTGCGCGAACACCAGTTTCAAAACAACGCGTGCACCTATATAGATTCCATTAATTAATTACCTACTATAATGCAAAATTCGATTCTGCAGGAAGGATAAGTGCTATTAACCTTATATCGAGCGACTTAACTCCTAAAATTAGGCGTGTATATTAAAATTACTATAGATTAAAAGCTTTATATTCCTCAGTACGGGCGTTAAATCCAACACAGTTGATTGGCTAGTTCTTATCGATAACCGTTGGATGCAATTGACAGGCCAAGGGATAGGTTGTCTCTTGGTCGTTAGTGGGTGAATTGAGCGTTTTCATGTTGTACCGTCCGCTGATTTTTTGCGTGGTGACATCCCACAAGCAGGAGAAAGTACGATTAATGAGACTCAAATGATTTGAGATCTTGGAAGGAAACAGCATGGGTTGGTTGGGTTTCGAGTATTTCAAGAAGCTTGCGCTATTCAGATAGGTAGACTTTTCTTGACTGGGTGGGATGTAAGGAGATGGTTCAAAGCGACATGCCTGCGTAGGAAAACATTTAAAACGTAGCCGCCGAACCCAATCTCTACTTGTGCTGCTGTACGCTGAGAATGCTCCGAGTCGCGCGGCTATAGCGGAAAATAAACCACTTGCATGAAGAGATAAAAACCCACCAATCTCAATGCTGAGCTTAAAGAACAGCGTCGGAAAATTAGCACACCACATAGCAGTTCATCATGGACCCAGGGGCCAGGTCCAAGATCGATATCAACCTGGCAAAGTTGGTGAAACGCACGGGGTTTGAGAAGACTGGAAACGAAAAACTTTAGCGATTGGTCGACAGCAGACAAGCGCCAGCAGGGGCTCGAGATTGATTGGATGGCTGACATGGTCTTGAAGAAATAGGTGGATGCTGCTTTGGCGAGAATGCAGTGAGGTGGAGATAGTTCCGCAAATGTTTCAAAGAGATGCGGTTGGCCTGGCGTTTTGAGATTCGTTAGCGTCTTTCTTCTCCACTCGACCCACCACAGCACTCGATTCATGAGTGGTCCATAGCAAAAACCCGAGAACAAGACAAAATACACCTGGATGAATTATTTGAACGTTACACTCGGCAGCAACACTGAAGCGATGATGAAATGAAGGTATTCTGTGGGTGTTGCTTGAGAAGAAACCAAGGTATTACAAAATGTACCATTGTTGACCGCTCCTTAACACAGATACCTGCGTGCATCGCCGGCAGGCATAGTAAGAACAATAAACCTAGAACACCATTCTCCACGTCCGGAAGCCAATCTCATTAGCGCTTGGCTCTCGTTTTCTCTCATCATACCTCGCCTCGATGCGCCGCGAAACATGAAACCGGTGTGTTTTGCAAGGCTATTCCCAAGTCGGCCTTCTAAATATGCTAACAGCTTTATTCTCTGGAACAGGGCGATGGCGGCGTCTGTATCTAGGAGAGCACAGGCATCGTCTGCATGCTACCTTCCATTTAATTAGGAGTCTTCGTGGATTTGATATATAAAGTCTTTCCATCGAAATGGTTTTTTCCCATCACCGCAGTCCCTTCAGTAGCTGCTCTACATTCTCTGGGGTCTTTGGGCTTCTCATTCTTTTGCAGTATCGTCTTCATTGATTGAAGCTGGGATACTTTACTCTCAAACCCTCGTTCGTCCCATTAACTCAAGCTCGAGGCTTGCTTCAACCGACTCTCTGTACGAACGATTATTTTCGCAACCATTTTAAACCATCTAAGATGTCCATACTCCAAGCTGCCGCTCTTTTAGGAGTGTTTGCCACTTCAGTCGCAGCCCACGGCCACATCCAGGGGATTGTGGCAGATGGGACATACTACGAAGGTTACAACCCGTCCTTCCAGTACATCTCCACACCCCCTGCTGTCATTGGTTGGTCTTGCCCAGAATGTCTGGATAACGGTTTCGTCGCCCCTGATGCTTATGGCGGGTCCAGCATTACCTGCCACAAGGCTGCCACACCCGGTCAGGCACACGCGACGGTCGCCGCTGGAGGAACTGTTGAACTGCAATGGACAGCCTGGCCTTCATCTCACCGCGGCCCTGTCATAGATTATCTAGCCAAATGTAGTGGAGAGTGTGAAACCGTGGACAAGGACACTCTGGAGTTCTTCAAGATTGATCAAGGTGGACTGGTCGGTGACTCGGCAGTTCCGGGGACATGGGCTTCAGATCAATTGATTGCCAACAACAACAGCTGGATGGTGAAGATCCCTACTAGCATTGCACCTGGCAACTATGTCTTGAGGCATGAAATTATTGCGCTTCATTCTGCTGGGACCGCCGACGGTGCTCAAAACTATCCACAGGTTCGGTTTCCTTTTGATATGTACGAGATCATCACGCTAACACGCTAATTTTCATAGTGCGTCAACCTTCAAGTTACAGGCAGCGGCTCAGACACTCCTTCAGGCGTCCTTGGTACTGCGCTGTACAAGGAAAGCGATCCAGGTATTCTCATCAACATTTACACCTCCCTCTCTACGTATGATATTCCTGGTCCGACTTTGTACAGCCGTGCGGAATCGGTTAGTCAAACCGTAGTCTCTGCCACCGCCACCGCTTCTGTCTCCAGCGTTACTGGTGTGACATCAGCAGTGGTAACCTCAAATCCTGCTGCCGGCTCTTCCGCATCCAGCGCTGTGGTTTCGAGTGCTGTTGTTTCAAGCGCCACAGTATCAACTCCAGCTGTTTCACGTGTCCAGGCCAGCTCAGTAGCCACTGTTGAAGCATCCTCATCACCAGTAGTTGCATCATCTGCTTCCGAAGGCGAGGCCGCCAGTTATGTTACTGGTGAAACTACTACAATTACAACTACCGAGGTATATGTGACTGTGTCAGGCCCAGCTCCTACTTCTACCTCAGAAGTCACTCCAATTGCCAGCGCAATTACCAACCTGCCATCTATAATTTCATCTAGCCTCCTAGCAAGCACTCTCCCCACCGCGATCCCGACTGGTGCAGATAACTCCTCCGGGAATCTTCCTGGCACCCCGCTTCCTGCAGGCACGACACTTAAAGAGTTTCTGGAGTGGGTGTCCTGCATCATGAGCACATTCTTCCGCCATGGCAACAACAAGCACCCCCGAGATCTCTCGTCCGCTCATGTAGAGAAGCGCCAATTCAACCACTTCTCAGGAATTCCAAGCGGTGGCTTCGCTACACCCTCAGGTGTAGCACCCCATCGGTACTGGCCTACACCATCACCACCACGGCCATCGACCTCACGGAACTGGTTTCGGTTTCAGCACTAGCGCACAATTTCTCTCAGCTGAGACTGGTGCTCCCTTCCCTACTGCACTGCCGAGTACGGTCTTCGACAAAGCTCTCGCAGCATCCAGTGGAGCACCGTTCTCGATGCCATCTGGCGGATTCGCCCACTCCACGGGAGGCCCTCATGGCCTTCATGGCCCCCACAGTGTTGGATGTGAATTTGGGACGGGAATCCCAAGCGGGATTCACGTCGCTTCTGCATTCCCATCCGGCTCCCTGGTCCCCACAGCACTTCCAAGTGGCTTGAGCCTGCCATCAATCTTCTCTATTCCCATGACTCTACCTAGCGGGCTTTAAGCTCTGCTTAGTTTTAGAAAGACACTTAATGTTGGCGAAGAAATGGTCTTTCTCGTTTTCCGAGAGTTATGAAGCCCTAGGGTATATGGCCGACGTGGATTTTGATGCATCTTAAGTTGATATTTGGTGTTGACTTGGGGTGGTATTTAATGTATTTTAGAGCTATATTTTACTATAATATATATATGCATGTGTACGTGTATATGTAAAGAAAATATACTTTCTACTATAAAAGCTACCATACGATATAAACTCTACCTATTTTATCTGCTTTACCTGTTCTATCTTACCTGTATGTTATCTGCCTCCACTATTATTTCCACATTAACCGTTTCCCCTCTACCCGTATTTTTCCCGGTACCTCTGCCTCTGCTTCTGCCTCTGCACCTCTATACCTCTACACATCTCTCTCCTTATTCCCTATTTAATATTTTATTTCCCTAGGCTTTATATTAGCTACTGTATGTAAAATAAGAGATAATTAAATAGAAATGGAAATATAGGGGAAGGTAGAGAGGTACGTAGAGAGGGTGTAAGGCATATTGCCCAGGCGTATGGTAGGGAGCAGGTAAGCCGAGCATGAGTCACAGGAGAGTCGATGGAAGAGGACGATATAGTGAAGAGTATGGCGATAACCACGTATAGAGAGAGACGAACCGATGAGGAGGGAAGGGCCGCAGGCCCGAGTAAGGGATAAAATATCCCTTACAGAGGGAGAGTAGGGATAGAGAAAGGGGGGGAAAGAGAGAGAAAGAGAGAGGGAAGAAAAGAGGGTGAAGGAAGGGTATACATATCTTTGGGCTTTAGTAAAAAAGATATTTTCTATAGAGTTTACTAATAAATTTAATATTTACTCTAAAGTAATAAAAAAGTAACTACTACTAAATTTATAACACTTAATATTATTTTATAAAAAAAAAATACCATCGCCTAAGCAACTTTAAATAATTATTATATACTCTACTAATTAAATCTACTAGTTTTATTACTTTTGTTATAAAATACGTTAGAATTTGGTGTAAAATGTATAGGGGTTGATACTGTTGGAGTAACGCGAGATTGAAATGCTCGGCAAGCTGGCGGTGATGCTACTGAATGCTTTTGTAATCATGTACAATAATGTAGGATGTGGGAAATGGGTGAGTATATCTATAGAATGAACAAACAGTTAAATAAAAGCAGCTCGTCGAGCTCTGGCGGTGTCCTTTGAACACCTTCCCTACGTGATGCGCTGACTACAAACTTTATAACGTCTCGGCCACACTCGTCTAGTTCACGCTTTGTTAAACAACCAGGGGGCGTCTCAATCCCAGCCGCAGCATTCTACACAAATGAACAAAATTACCATAAATTTCCTTAAGCGACAGAATTCGTTGAATTATGACCCCCACTGCATTTTACAGTTGGGCGCCAAATACCATTTTGATTTCCTGAACTGGCAATAGATGAGAGTTATAGTTGAGTAATGACGGCCCAACCCCCAGCACCAGCAATACGCAATGGAAATCTGCGACCCAAGAAAAACTTCCTAAAGCAGAGATGCGTCGGAAAGCTGGTTGGACGCCTTTCGGTATGCAAGCCCTGAAAATAACGGCAACTAGACCTCACTAGGTATTCCGAGAAAGGCTATGCGTTCCCTGGATTTCTCTGAGACACCGGCCCCTCCCCGCCGAACAGCGACCCTCCCCGATCTCTGCACTCCGCTACGGGCGTGTGTTACTCATAAAAGGGGCTAGTTTTATAGTCGTGACAAATTATATACAAATCAGGTATTCCTGTATGTCCTTCCTAAACCCCACCAAACAGACGCACGCTCCCCCTCATATTTCCCTATCACCTGCATTAACTCGCCAAGTCCTTCACTCGCCTGTAATGCCGATCTCCTCGTTCCCGGCCCGCGACCCGCATTGACGCTATCCCAAGATGCAGGAGGCGTCGTCCCAACCGCCAACACCATGCCACATTAAATATAATTTACTAACCACATGCGTGGTTCGCCCTCGACGTGTTAATTTCCCATCCGATATCCTCTTTTATAGTATTTCACATATTACATGCAGGACGATCCGATCAATTTCTATCAAAGTATGATTTCCATTGACTTGACTACTATGCTACGCTACGCTACGCTACTCAATAGGCCGCAAAAGCCGGTTGGAAGAAGCCTCTTCATAGGCCCCGAGGCCAAAAGCTACATACAAAGCCCGGTAGCAAGCGCAAGCCAAGTCAAAGTAAACAAGTAAAAGTTAAAATGCCGCAATCCCTGCATCATCTATCGTCCATCGTCCATCATCGTCCCGTAGACAAGGCAGTAAGAAAAAGAAAAGGTTAAGTTCCGCTAGCTAGTTTCATGTCCCATCCATGAGGGTTTGTGGAAAGTAAAGGCAGAATAAAGGAGCAACGCTGTGGTAACGCATGTCCGCTAGTTGAAGCAATGGTAATAAGAGGAAAACACAAGAGTCTGCTACCCATAAATAAGGAGAAAAAGGGGAAAGACCAGTTGTTCTTTGGTGGAGAAGGGATAAGAATGCTAGATGCTAGGTTCGGCTGGGAATATGTGGTGTATTTGTTCGTGTAAAGCCACTCGTTTGTCCGAAAAATGAGGATGTGAAAACAGAAATGGCCCAAGGTAACAAAACACGGAATAGAATTGGTGGGGATGGGGAAGTAATGCCGAAAGAGGTACAAAAACAAGAAAATAATGGAGGAAATAATGAGAAGGAAAGCCCTGGGACCAGGTTTTCGGCTCAGTCAAGGATGGCTACATGCATTTCACCGGTTCGATCCAGTATTTTCGCCACCATGCCCAAAGTGAAAAAAGCCCTAATGAAGGCTCCGCAGAAATGCTCAGATGCCGAAATGATGTAGACCTTCGCAGGTGATTTTCGTTCCCAATAGTATACAAAAGGAGCATGCATATGGCCAACGCGTGAGCTTTTCCAGAGAGGATAGGTTAGCCGCATGATCTAGTGTAACAAAGGCCGTGAAGTTCGTAGATACCGTGCTCTCGCAGAAACCAAAGGCGTTGGCGAGATCTCAGTGAAGATGAGGAAAATAGGTTTGCCCTTCGGCAGAAATGACCACCAGACACCAATGCGTAATCAGATATATCGCAAGGATTGGCGCGTATTGATATGCTGAATGTTGAATCCGAGTAATGTATCTGAACGTGCCGTGAATCATCAAAATCATGACGTCGTAAGCAAACGATCGGAGCTATGATCAGAAGAAGCCGTTGAGGCCGTTCTGCTGGGCTCCAAGACCGAATTGCGTGAAAGACTGTTGTACAGAGTTTTGAAGATGATTCGGCAAAGGAGGGTTGCTTAGGCGGTGGGGTTGAGGTGATGCAATATTTGAGCCATATGTATTGGCAACGGTTGTGTACATTGGTGGACTTTGGAAAACGGAGCTAGCCGGCAGTTGTCCGCTGAAGGCAGTTGCCATCTGAGGCGACTGGGTGGTGGAGATGTTGTGAGGAGATGTATGGCCTGAGGCAGCACCGAGACGGCTCTCGCGTTCCTGGACCTTGCTTTGGATCCGACGACCATACGGAGTCTGGCGGATCGATGGTAGAATTGGGCGAATGCTCTCGATGAGACGCAGGCACATGTCATTAGGAGCATAGTCAAGCTGTGAACAGATATCAATGGTGTGTATTCGTAATGTTGAGATTAAAGACTCACCGCAGTCTGAATGACGTAGTTGGCATATGAATCGCGTAGAAGCTTCTCAAGCTCGGTAGGATCCAAGAGCTCCTCAATCATGACACGTTTAGTATTGACATCGGCGACGCGGATGCACTATCAAACGTTAGCAAATTCGAATCATAATCTCAGCCGAAGAAGTGACAGACCTTCTCGATCACGTTTGAGCTGAACTTCTGCTTGGAAAGCTCAGGCACCTTGCCATGGAATCCGAGGCACAGCGGAGTAGTGAACGTGGGTTCATTGAGATCAAGGATGTACTGAACGACGTAATTGCCGAAGGGATCCTGCACGAGATGGAAACTGTTGGCAGTGATCTGGCGAACGAGCTGAACCTTCTGGAAGCCAGAAGCGTGATCAATGCACCTCTGGAGAACGCAGCATCCGTGACGGTGAGTTCCGACAGTGATGCAATGCGCACCGACCGCATCGAAGATGAACTGAGCATCCTCAGCCTTGAGATGGTTCAAGCACTTTTGAACGACGTGATTGCCATTAAGATCTTGAATCAACGGCACCACTTGGTTGCTCAGAGCATTGATAATGGTTTGGATCTAGAAAAGTCAGTGACAAATACAGTCAAAAGGAATTTGATAAACACCAACCTGCTCAGGAGTAGAGATGAACTCAATCATCTTCTGTAGAGCTCGGGTGCCATGCTGGTTCAAGGCAATCGGGACAATCTGGGGAGCCGCGTTGTGAACAAGGACCGTGCGCTGCTCATCGTTGGTGTACTCCAACAACTTTTGGCAGAGATAATTTCCGAAAGGATCTGCGATAATTGTTAGCAAGACGAAACAACAGAAGTTACGCGTCCACTCCAACTTACCAGTCATTAATTCGACAACGTATGGATTGGTTTCCTCAAAGATGATCTGCAAGTACTCCGGGTTGCGCTCTTCCAGCTTCTTTTGCAGGAACCGACAGCCATGTTGGTCTTTGCAGAGAGCATAGATCTCACCGCGGGGCATGGTCTTGAGATCATAGTTCATAAAGCGGTTGCTGTCTGCTTGAAAAGTCAGTGAAAGATTCTTGATAAAAAAACTTTTAAAAAATAATTCGGATCTTCACCCTCACCATTCTGCATACGACGACTCTGGATGACGCGAGCCTGGCTGTCCTGAAAACGGCCACCCGGGCCGTAAGTCGGATACGGACCATACTGCGCGTATGGGTTCTGACCGTACATTGGCTGCATTGCGGGATTATAGCCAGCTTGCGCACCCATCTGAGGACCCACCTGCAGATTACCCATACTCATACTCAACATTGACATTCCATATCCGCCGTAGTATGCGGGAGCAGTGTCGTACCGCGACAAATTGGGAGAGGTGACGGTAGTGGCCGCGACACTAGTCGGAGTCGCAGCGGAGGTGATCGAGGGGCCAAAAGGTGCAGCGCTGGCGTGAAGCATTGACTGAAGCGGGCGGAAGGCCTCCTTCTGATTATCAAGACCTCCAGAGAGTTCGCGGCTGTGGCGATTGTTAATCGCGTTCGGAGGAATACGACCAAGGCTTGCATTGTGATTGTGGAAGTGTTGTTCGGCATGCGAGTTGACACTTGCAGGGTTATTGGCAGAGGTACCGTTGACTCCATTGCTGTTCTTCAGCGTGGGGATGTCGTTGGTGGAGTAAGATGACGAAAGTTTCGGCATGCCATTGGTGGTGCCATTCGGAGGGGTGGCATGGTAACTGGAACGCTTAGGCTCTCCGAAGGAGCTGAACTTGACTTCCATCGAGCGACGATTGCCAGTCATAGTCTTGGTTGGAGTCTCAACAATGTTTCCATTGGCTTGGGTGATGTCGAATTCGTCAGGCACAGATGCCTTGCGCAGAGTGTTCATTGGAAGGCTATGCTGAGCATGGCGGTGACGAGCGAAGCTTGGCCAACCGTTTAACTGCGACTCCGGTCCGGGGGATTGAGAGAGTGCTAGATCCAGGGCAGCAGATGAAGCGGATAGCTGCATGGTGCCATTCCCATCACCGTCACGACGAACCAGAATTGGGAACTTGTCGTCTGTCGTATTCATCTGAAGATAAGTCTTCACATCTGGAGAAGCTGGATTTTGGTCCTTGTTCACAGGCTTCTCATCATCGTCACCGAAGAGGAAGCCGGTAGTGTTGATATGACCCAAGACTGAGGCAAGATCTGGCAAAGTATTGTTGCGACCGCGAAGATCAAGGCCGGTGACAGGCATAGAAAGCCTATTGGGTCTGATAATCATGTCAGCTCAAGCTATAAATGTTTGACGCGCCAGACGCGCTGGAATGTGGGCTGACGTAGGCAAAAATGCTGGAATGGAAAGAAAGAAGATCTGCATATGTTGTACGATTTGACATCGATCAAGACGTCAACCGCAGATAAGCTTAAAGGAGAGATAACAGGCAAAACTTCTCACCCGCTCCACAAAGAAAGTGAAGTAGTGGACTGAGATCACAGGTTTGACGCAATGATGGCAAAGCAAGACAAAGTTTGTGATGCTAAAATTGAACTCCGTACTTACCCTCGCTGCACTGGATTCATGGACGCGAGATCATAGTCGTAAGAGTCGTCTTCAGCTTCCTCGTCGGAGTTGCGACGAGATCCAGGAACCGACTTGGAGGGGATATGAGTGGTAGCAGTTCCTTGAGTGGAAGACACTGAAGGTGGAGAGGTGATTTGCGACCCGGAGCGGCTCGCACGAGTAGTTCCCATGCCTGGAGGTGAAGCGATGCTGGAGATAGAGAAGCGATTTGGGCGGGAGAAAGCTGAAGGAAAGCCGTTGTCGCGGTACTCTGGTGGAGTGGTTGGCTCACTTTGGTGACCCGAAACGCTGAAACGATTGATTTCGTGAGAAAGACGATGAATGTCATCTTCCTCACGCTTAGACTGAAGATCAAGGAGCTCCATTTCGGCTTCAAATCTTCTACGTTGTTCTCTAAGATATTCGTACTCCAACTTCTTCTTTTCAAGCTAGTCGATGTTAGTAATTGAATGAGGACGAATTTGAAGAAGATCTGGCGAATAGATGTGAGTGATAAGGTGCGAAACGCAAAAATTGGAGTGAGTTGTCTTCAAATGAAGACGCAGAGCTCCGCAAATATGATAGGTAAGCGGAAATATGTGAAGATGAAGAAGATATATCAAGATCTTCGACAAGGAGCCAAATATATCAAGGTTCAAGATATTGACCAAGCTGCTAGAGAAAAGTGTAGGGTATAGAGGGTGGGTGAGGTGTCAAAGTGAAGCAGCTCAACTCGAGGCGAATGTTATATCATGAGTGGAAGCTTGGCATGCAACTAGCGAACACGCTGGGCCCAGATGCTCCAAACGGAGTGAAGAGAAAAAGATGTTGCTTACAACTTGGAGCTTGTGGTATGTCTACACAGATAAGTATGTCAGTGAGTGTCCGTCAGATTGTTGTGTGCACAGAAGACGAGGCCGAGTACACGGAGGGATGCAAGGGGGGGAGATGGCCTTAAATCGTCCTCGACAATAGCTACTCTACCACAAATAGTACAATAACTTTTTCAGATGAGTCAGGCGAGGCCGTTTATTATTATGCTCCTCTCTGACAATAAAAACAATAAGATCTATCACGCCCATTCGCTTACCGCAGTGGTGAATTCGGCTGGCTCGGCGGCCAGTCTACGTTGCTGCCCAATTGGGGGCAATGGTGTGTGTAACGTCGGTACAGTATTGGTGGTGAATCGTCTGTGGAGCGTGGCTCGCGCGTCGTTTGAGGCAGCGTTATGCGCCTGCATCTCTCTGCCAACGCCGCGAAGGGGGGAGGTTATAGAAGGGAAAGATGACTCGTCGCGAGGGGATTGAGCGTTGCGGAAGCGCAGGTCGTCGGCACGATCTCCAAGGCCGGTGGAGAAGGCCATGATGGGGTTTTCTGCAGCGATTTCGCCAATGTCAGTCCGAATTTCTTCGTTGCGTCTCGAGTACGTGTGGGGTTGAGGTTGGCGGTGTGGGGAGGGCGAGGGAGCTGTTGCTGGCCATAGAGCTATGCCGGCGGCCGAGCAGCAGCCAGCGAACAGCAGCGGGAAGAGAGCATGGACTTACAGGTTCACTCGTACACAGGGCGGGCGCCCTTGTTTTCTTAGGGTGCTGCGATCAGTCTCGCTCAGACGCCCACAGGAGGTTGAGAGAGGTGGCTAGGGTTCGTGGATGGGAACTTGTAGCGCTTGGCCTGTGATGTGGTCGGTGCGCGCCAAAGGGCCTCTAGGAGCTCGATTCGGCTCTGGCCCGGACGCTCAATAATAAAGACAGACAGTAAAAGAAACACAAATGCGCCGGATGCCAAAAGATGTCGAGTTTCGTACAAAGTATAGAGTACATGTCCTGTGGGAAGGCAAAGCGAAGCCGGCGCGGAGACCCTTAAACGACAATCCTGACTACAGTTTCCTGCAAGCCACATATAAAAGTTCGAGTCCCCGCGACGGAGCATGCAGCGTTAGCATCGCCGCAAACTACCTGTCTCTGCTACAACTCATCGCGCATCGCATGCCTCACGACTGCGCACCAATGACTATGTAAATAAAGATGGCCCTTGAAGGCGCCGGATGGTGCGCTGCAACAGCGTGGGAGAGGTTGACAGGTGGGCGTCTGGGCCCTTCGATGGGGGAGAATGTTACGGGGTCGGCACTACCAGTTTGAGCAACCGGCCACCCAACGGGCTCTGTTAAACGTCATGAAATTCACGATGGTGCCCATGGAGGATGTGAACAGCATTGGCACAGTAGCAACCCAGCAAGCACCCAGCGAGCAACCAGCAAGCACCCACAAGCACCTAGCAATAACCCTTGGCTGCTCCAATGGCAACGGCGTGATCTACATGGCCTGGGTCATCTTTGCAACTGTCTTATGGATCCCCGGGTTCCAGCGAGGGAAAGAGGGGCCCAGCGCCCCAGCAAGCCCCAGCAGCAACCAGCAGCGGCCCAGTCGCAGCACACGGCATCACCAGGTCCCCATTCTTGACGCCCAGCGTGCGGTCGGTATCCCATTTTGCCTTATCACCAAGCCCACTTTCAGAAAAGAGCTGCTAAATCTGAGTCTACATTAGGAAAAAAACGCCGGAGACAGAGAGAGTGTGTGAGCAAGAAAGTTGAGGGAATAGCAGTGCGGGCAAGGCCCTGCAGGTCTGTGACATGGTTCGCCCCGAGTCCCATGGAGCAGCGCAGTGTTGAACGGAGCCTCTTTCGTAGTACATCTCTTGTTCTTAGCGGGTTCTCAGCGTTTCCCCAGCGTTTTCCCAAGCGTTTTCCAGCATCCCCACTGCTTGTGACGGTTCGTTGAGGCGGGCATTGCAGACGCATGGCAGCGGGCTCGTCACCGATGGCAGCAGGGCGGCCGCTGGGGGGCGCCGCTGTCGCGCTGTCGGCTTCAGCGTGATTCTTCACCGCTCCTTGAAACAGCTTGGGGTCGGCCTTTTGGCCCTGAAAGTAAGCTGTTTCGGGCGTTAGCACGCACGCGGAAATTAGCCGTTATCGATAAGCACCGCGCCTCTCATGTTTCAGATCGCGCAGCCACTAATCCACCCCCCCAAGCCGCATGGGCGAGCAAAATTCCATATTGCCTGCCATGAACCCACCTAATGCCCGCAGAACGCCTGCCGCTTGGGCAATGGTGGCTCGCAGACTTCGTATACAACGGCATTCCTGCTTTGTTTGGAATCATTAAGAGCCGTCTCCAGATCCCAGCGCACTTCTCGGTATGTCGGCGCACCTTCGATACCGCCACCACATATCCCTTTTGGGACATGCAAGCCAACACGTAGCTCTCCACTCACCTACTTTTCATATACTGCCAGAAAATACTCGTGATTTTCAAAAGTATCAATTTTCTACGTCGAGGCATAAACCAAGAGCTTGGAGAGCGTATAGGATGACGACCCCCGAGTCATTGCTCTAACACCCACTTTTCATTCTCAACAGAGCGCACTCGATTTTTGAAAATCATCTACTCCCTAAATTCCAATTAAGTTCCCGAAAGCCTGCCTGCACGACGTTTAGAACAGCTCATCCACGTGGATCCATTGCATATCCTAGTTGCTGCTGAGGCGTGCATTCAATCTTCGTTGTCGTATGTGCTATCGTGAATGGCTTTAGGCACTTGAGAAATCAGAGCCATACAAGTTCCTCTGCATGGTTAGCCCTGAAGGACTTTAAACAGCCATCCAGTGGCTCCTCAGGCCTGCGTTTGTAACAGTTATGTATCAGGTACTCATGTTTTTTTTTTTAAATTCCAGTGCTTACTTTGCCCTTATACGATCTACCCCTATCCACTTCATAAGTCCTAATCAAGTTCACAAAAGCCTTCATGAACTGGCACAGTTGATTAATGCACATATTCCATGCACGGTTGAGGCGTACACCTAATTTCATCTCTTATATCTCCGCGAATGACTTCAGGTGCTGAGGAAAACTATACAAGCTCTGCGCAAATCCTATTCTGAATTGCTTCGAGCCCTTATCTGAAATACACACAATGTGGCAAGCGCTACACGATGGATCTTGGTATGTATGCTTTTACCAACGGCACCTGAGATGGCCACACTTTTCATGATCTGTTGAGGTTTAAAATATGTACAGTCCACGATCATCTACGTTCCTGAATCGCACAAAATCATCAAGCAATACCTCCACAACACCTTGGAATGCAGCCTCGCAATGCCATCAACCATCCATCCCCATAAACACCACAAATGCTTTCATCCGTGATATTCCCACAAACCATAAATCCCTCCTCCATTCTCCCCCTCCGTTCTACTTCTAGTCTCCATCCGGGAACTCGTCTTCCAACCCCAGCCTTGCCTTAATATTCATACTCAGCAACTCCTGCACCAACAACTTCGCCGCATACGGCATCGTCAAGCGCACCACTCCACCACTCGACCCGCAACTCTGGCACCACCCCTGAAACCCCATCATACCACACCGCTCACAGACATCGCACTCATGTGCATCGCTACTGATCATCAGCCTTTCAAGCAACAGCTGACTCGCCCCATACGAAATCAGACAATCCCGCTCCATCTCTCCCAGCCTAAGCCCACCGTCGCGCGACCTACCCTCCGTCGGCTGCCGCGTCAGGGTAGCGCGCGGGCCGCGCGCCCGCGAGTGCATTTTATCCATGACCATGTGCTTGAGCTTCTGGTAGTAGATGGGGCCAAAGAAGACATAGCTGGGCAGACTCTCGCCCGTGATGCCCGAGGTCAAGTAATCCTTTCCGGAGTAGCTGAACCCATGCTTGAGCAGCAAATCGGCCATGTCCTCGATCTTGGACCCGCCGAACGCGGTCCCATACTGCAGCGACCCGTCCAGCACGCCCGCCTTACCGGACACGAGCTCCAGCATCTTGCCGACCGTCATACGCGACGGGAAACCGTGCGGGTTCATGATGATGTCGGGCACGATGCCTTGGTCGTTGAAGGGCATGTCGGCCTGGGCCGCGATGATGCCCACGACGCCTTTCTGCCCGTGCCGACTGGAGAACTTGTCGCCGAGCTCGGGGCGTCGCGTCTGCCGCGTCTGGATCTTGATGATCTTGGTCGCGTTGTCGTTCTCTGCGATTAGGATCTTGTCCACGTAGCTTGGGTCGGGCAGTTTGTAGCTGCCGTGCACGTCGCGCCATTCGTCTCGCCCGATGTCCCCACCCACGCCTGAGACGGCGGTATTGGCGGGCGAGGATTTGAGAATGTAGACGTCGTCTTTCTCGAGCTGTTCGCCGACCTCTATGAGACCGTCACGCCCGAGTTTGAGATGCTCCTTTTTGTCTTTGATTAATGCACCCGCGTTGATACGGTCACTGTTGCCGTTCGCGTAGTTCTTCAGCGTCGTGGAGATTTTCTTGAAGACTTGGCATCGACCAAAGCCTCTGTCGCAGGAGGCTTTGTTGAGGACGAGCGCGTCTTCGATATCGTAACCTGAGTAGGACATGACAGCGACAGTAGCGTTCTGGCCTGCGGGGAGCTTATCATACTTGATGAGCTCAATGGTGCGAGTTTTGACCATGGGTTGTTGCGGATAGACCATTAGGTATAATAGCGTGTCAATGCGGGTGAACTGGTTGTATGCTATGGCGCCGATGGCTTGTTTACCCATAGCACATTGGTATGTATTCCTAGGAGACTGATTGTGGTGAGGATAAGGGATCAGGCCAGCAACTGCTCCCAAGATTGTGAAAGGTTCAATTTCGAGATGAGAAGTATGTTCGTTGATGTCATGTTCGTAGACAGCAATGTTGCAGTCATTCTCTTCGTTGACATCGAGGTACTCGACCAATCCACGAGAGAGGAAATCGTCAAAGTCCACAGTCCCTTTTCGTAGTGCTTTTAAATATCTCGTAGTGACCTTTGATCGGCCCTTCTCCACAACGATCAGAGGCCTACAGATTCTTCCCTCGTCGGTCGCGATGTGAACCGCGTTGTGGTGATGATTGATATAAATACTCACGAACTCTGATATTCTTCCCATTCTCCGAAATTTTCGGAAGCCATTCAGAAATTGCTTGGGTGAGCGCGTTAATGCAATGGGAGTGCCGTTGATGAAGATAATGTAAGCTCCCTCACTATAAACCTCCATACCGCTGGCCGAGGTGACATCTTCTGCACCAAGAACGAAGACAATTTTTCGCACTGGGTCCTCATCGTCATCGGTAGTAATATGTGTCATGAGTGCTAGGTTTTTCACCAGACCGCAAGACTCGCCTTCAGGAGTGTCGGAGGGGCAAAGCATACCAAATTGAGACGGTTGTAGTGCACGAGGTCCACTGACTTTTCTTGTCTTTTCGAATTGACTGCTGATTCTCGTCATCATCCCCAGAGCACTGATGTAGCTGAGACGGCTCAACAAATGGGTAACGCCGGCTCTCTCCATCCTGAATCGTTTCAAGTTCCAATTACCAGTAGCCATAGCCCTCTCCATACCCATGGTGATGTGGTTCCCATGTATACCGATATGGTAATACGCGTCGAACTCCTGTGCTCGATTTGGTTTTTTGAGGACTTTGTCAATGCTCATCTTGAACTCATGGTTAAAGCGCTTGAAGTGATCTTCGAAAAGCAATGACAGCATCTGACCAGCCAATTCCAGCCGCTTATTGCCAACGTAATCTCTGTCATCTACGAGAGTGGGATCGTGCATGGCCATCAATACCCTCCGAACCATAAAAGCAATATAGAGAGCTTTGGGACGGAAGTTCATGCCATAAACAGGGACGTGGGTGATAACGACTGAAGAGAGGCATTCAATAGCTTCATGCTGGTAATTCCTTCTCTGGAAAGATCCTTGTGGCTTTTTCATGAGTTTGACCCTGAAACCAATGTACTCCAAGGCTTGCTGTTGAGTGTGTACCCCTTCTCTTGCACACGCCTCGAAGTTGACCGCAAACTCGTCTTGATATATATTGTCCTCTCCGGCTACCAAAAGAAGGATTTCATGATCGGACTGGACTCCCATGGCTTTCAAGATGATGACGATAGGAATCTCTTCAGAGAGAGTGTTGTGCCTGAGATACATGCAGCCCTTTTTAAGGATCACATATGTCTTCGACTTCCTCTCGTGTGTAGAACTGGCTCAAATCAGCCGTGATCTTATGTCAATGCAAGGGATGCTCGAGACGGCAAGACGCCCTTTTATCATGAGCGTCCAATCAGATAGACTTACCTCGTAACACTGGCCTGCATAATCCCCTTTGCACTCTCCACAATAACCCGATTCTTGCTCAACTGCTCTAGAACCAGAATAACCTTCTCTTGTCCTCTGATAATGAAGTAGCCACCTGGATCAATCTCACACTCATTCAACAACCCCATATCCCTCTCGCTCTTCCCATGTAGCACGCACTTCGAGCTCCTCAACATAATCGGCATTCTGCCAATCCTAATTTCGTTCCTCTTCACCCTCACATTGCCCCTCCGATACTCAATGTCCACCACAATGGGCGCCGCATAAGTCATATCCCTCAGCCGGCACTCATTCGGCGTAATCGTGCTCTTCAAATTCTTAATATCGTCCTCATCCGACCGGTTCGGCTTAAGCACCCTGATTCCCGTATATTTCAAGTAAAACCTATCATCCGCGTCACTATACACGTACTGGTTCGCCTCAACGATTTTCTTCAGCTCGACCTCCACGAAATGATTGAACGAGTCGATATGTTGCTTGACCAGCCCCTTCACTTTCAGGAACGCCGGCAGCAGGTTCCACTTATCCTGCGCCGTGTTGATTGGGTCGGTCAGCGACTTGCCGTAGTAGAAGGGCTCGAGCAGCGACGAGAAATCGTCCTTTCCCGCGTGCGCCGCGTGCGGTTTTCTCTTCCTTGCTGGTTTCGCGGCCGCCGCGCCCGTTTCCTCAGCCGCCTCCGCTCCATCCTGCATCTCTCCATCTTCAGCTGTAACGGCAGGGGTAGGAGCAGTGGTGTCGGAGGCATCTTTCGCTTTGGTACCAACGGGCCCGCGTTTTCGAGGAGGCAATTTCGCAGCGTCCTGTATAAAGTCAGCGGGCTGTATCAAACACTACAAGCTAGAAATGAGCGCCCCGACCTTCGCACTACCCTCGCCGACCTCAACAGGCCCTGCTTTCTTGGGTTTTGGCGGCATCGTTGAAGCTATTGGTAGAATGAAGTGGGATTGGAGGCCCGCAATGACTCGGTGATTTTTGACGAAGCCTATCGATATGTAGCGGAACTTAATCCGCGGTCTAAATGATTTTTTACGCGGTGGGCTCCCATGGTGGCTGCTCATAGCCTATTACTAGCAACACTTTGCATTTTGTATATACCCAATACTAATTTTCATTCTAAATAGAATAGCTATAAAATTTACACCGAAGAAGACGCTTCGAAGTGATCAACCTTTTCCATCATCCATCAACTGCGGAAAAGCCTGAGATGAAACGGAAATATAATACACCCTCCGAACGTTACGCCGTTATGAAAGCTAAATGCCGCATCTATTACTCAGACCGTTCATCTGTCCAATCAACCGCACCTTTTGCTCATGTTCCATTCAATGGGGAAAGGAGCTCAATTTCGCATTCACCGTTGCCCGCCTTTGAGTAAAGCAAATCCAATCAGGTTCTTCCCAGCATCGTTTAAAATGCAGCCCCACCGACTTCTCCCTCTCCATTCAGCGACCTTAGCTGTTGCTCCGCTAAATCTGCTCGTAGGGTGGCATTATTACCTTCCCGTTCGAGTACCTCCCATTCTCTAATGCCCTGCCTTTTCCTTGCCTGCTTGGCCTCGATCAGCTCTCTCAACTTCCGTGCTTCTTCCTCGAGCTTGGCAATCTTGCTCTTGTCGATCAGCTCCGGGGCCTTCTGGCCGCCAGGTACTGTGGTCGGCAGATCAGCAAGATGGTCTCGGAAGCGCTGCGTGCGCGGGTAGGTAGTAGAGGTGCTGTTACTAGACCCACGGAATGGCGGTGCGAACGGTGGTGGCCCCCCTCCAGAGGAACCGCGGGGACCAGACGGTGGTCCACTATAGTAGGGAGCTCCACCTGGGCCACCACGACCTCCAGACCAATGTGCAGAACCACGACGAGGTGGACCACTAGTATACTCACGAGGATAATCACCCGCGTAGCCTCGGCCACTACTGCCACCACCACCGCGCGGACGAGTTGGAGCGGCAAGAACGGGGTTACTGGAGCGGGCATGTGCAGACATAGAAATTGAGTTTGAAGACGGACCGACTGGTGGCGACATGGCTGGAGAGGTGAAACTTCGAGCGGCTGGGCCAGTTGGAGGAGCGCGTACAAAATTTGCTTCGCCGTTGCGATATGATAGCGCAGTGAGTAGCGGGGCTCCATTTGAGTATTCGCGTTCTCGTGGGCCTGTGGGAGGAGAATCCCGCCGGCGGGGGGGAGAACGTTCCCGTTCGCGCTCAATCGATCTGGTGCGGTAAGGGGAACGAGGTGCGGGAGAGATCACTTCAGATCTGCTAGGCCTCTCCTCAGGGACTAAGGTAGCTCTACTCTGGTGAGCTGGAGGAGATGAGCGTCGCGAAGTTGCAGCAGATCCTCGACCAGACGCTTCATTAGATGGGTATGAAGGTCGAGCTGGCGAGGGCGATCGTCTTCTCCAGCTATCTACGGCATATGGATCAACTCGTGATTCTCGGCGAGGCGACGGTGAATGACGACGGTACCCGCGGCTATCGCGAGGAGGCGAATAAGGTCTGCGAGGAGGACTAGGGGTAAGGGTCAGCTCCTGTTTGTACAACTGGCCAATACGCCAAAGAAAAAGTTGGAATCGAGTACCTCTGGGCACGCGATCTTGGTTCCTCATATCTACTTGCGCGAGGTGGCGAGTCTATCCTCTCCCTCTTTGCAGGTGGCGAGCGCATGCCACGGCTCCTTGCAGGTGAGATATCTCGACCACGCTTTAACGGCAGTGGTGACCTATCTCTAGCAGGACGTGGCGAACGTCCATATGCAGGGTTATATCCATCACGTCGAGGCGACCTGCCACGAGTATCCCCTCTATAATCATCCCGCCTTGGAGAGTATCCCCTACGTATTGGTGATCTCGGTCTTGCCCTCCAACTTTCGGATTCTCCCCTAATTCGGGGACTTCTTGATCGGCGACGGTATGCTGGAGAGCGACTTCGGGGTCGCGAAGCTCGGTTCGAAGGGACATATGTATCTGCGACAAGTGGTGGGCCTCTTCTGGGGGGTGAGCGCGTGGATCGGTAGCTATCGCGTGGTGGAGGTGAACGGGCTGGTCGGTAGGTGTATCTGTCATCTCTTGGGAGTTGTCAGTCCGCGGCCAAGTGTGAAATCGCGTCAACCGAAGAACAAGATGTAAGTCTTAATCACTATATCTCAAGCCAAAGAAAAAGAAATTTCCTGTGGGATATGTATATGGGCTTAGTGCGGTTGGATAGGGCAGCAAACCTTCGATCCCTATCTCGATCCATGACTGCTCGAGGTCCTTGTGGAGCCTTAAACTACCGGATATAATTAGGAAGTAGATATTGATGGATTAGAAGAAGAGATTGAAGATGAGCTGAAGGGCTACAATGTTGGTGGTTGGCAGGCCTCCGTCGTTGTTGGCGCAGTCAGTGATCTGAAGTTTTAGTCGAGGAGCGCGCTCGTGAAGGCTTGGGTTTCCAACCAGCATCACGTGATATCGGGATAAGCTCAAGCTTGCGGCGTGGTATTCAACCTCTTTATGCCTCGAAGCTGTCGGGTACTGAAGTTCGGTTAGTGAGATAATAATTCCGATCGATGCTACTGGATGCGGTTTCTGAATGAGAGATGCCTAGAGAGCTGTCGGTCGCAAAAAAAAGGTTGGTGTTTCCTGCGCACGATTCGTGAGTTACTGAGGCCACTGGCCGGCTGTGCTTGATACTACCCTCAGACATGGTTTCACCAATGAACTTTCTTTCTGGCTGGGTCTCCGCCTCATTCTCTCCCGCAGCCAGTCCTCTCGACACAGATATGAAGATATCCAGGCACCCATTTTAATGCTTGATGGCAGTCCGATTGTAATTTTACAGCATGTTGATTTCGATTATAACCTTCCCGTAATCCATCCACGGCAGTCCATTACGCCGTTGTCTCACCCCGATGGATTTATAATGCACGCATAGTGCTACGAGCCTTCACCCAATATCTTGACAAGCCAGCCCTCCGAAATGCAACCCTCCCTAGTGGGCATCCCTGCCTGGGTATGAATCTTCAAACAGTATCTTGACAAGCCAAACCTTCTCGGTATTCAATCACTCCTTGATATTGAAGTTAGAAGTCCTTACGGTGCAAAACACTAACGCCTACTACGCTTCTCTTCATCTTTTTTAAGCCTCTTACGGCTCTCGTCGGCAATCATGGCACTCAAATCATCTTGATCAATCGTACCCCACTGTCCCTGGGCCTCCGCCTTTCGTTGGGCTTCATATTGCTTCTTGAGCTCATCCTTGTTCAATTTATCATCTCTTGCCAGAGCATCCACATCCACCGAAACGTCCACATCACCTGCCTTCCGCTTCCTCCTATTGTTTTCCTCTCCCAAGACCGGAAGATTCTGCTGAGCAGCCTTAAGGTCATATACACGTTCGCCACCAAAGAAACCCTGAGCACGAATGCTGTGTTCTGGAAGCACCTGGTAGGCGCTTCGTGGTGCCGTAGACTCCTCTGTTTCTGTACCTCTGCGCTGCTTTCGCAATGTAAACTCACCGCCAATACTTTCAGGTCCACCGAACTCTGAGGGCACTGTAGAGGTCATGCCACCAGGAGTTTCCAGACCGCTAGGTGTTTCCAGGCCTGCCTCATCATCATCCTCGTCTTCGTCTTCGTCCTCCTCGCTCTCTTCCTCCTCAGTGTCTTCCTCTGGTCGCAGCTCACCCCAAAGTGTCTTTTCAACTGGCTCGCCCATCTGCTGGTTATTCTGTGGCTGCAACACGCCAAATATGTCACCTCCATAAAGTGGTCTGTTGTACTCATCAACTGGCGGCTTACCATACCCACCAGGGTGAAAGCCCCATTGTCCACCTGGTGGTGGTGGTGCATTCAAACCAGGGATCTTAAGGGCAGGATAGGAGGGTGGAGGACCGAAGCGCTGCTGGTTGATCAGCCATGGCGGTGGAGCGCCAGGCGGAATGTTGAGTGCTTCTTTCAGCTCTTCACTTAGCTCACCGGGTCGAAGATGCCTCAAGTTTGTTTCGTACTCCTTCCCCTCGTAGTATACCTCGCCATAGCGAGTCAGCTCCGGCTTAGTCTGACGTCGGAAGAATGCTTCATACAGCTTTTGGTAGTCTATGTCTAGCTTGCCCATTTTTGGTTGCACTCGTTCGCGCTGCTTCTGCTTCAGTGATGCCTCTGCCTGTTTCTCTAAGACTGCATCTCGCATTTCAGCGATGCCCGTTTCTTGTATAAACTTAGGCAGAGCAAATGGTGGTTTCTCAACACCTCGCTTTGACGACAGATATTCGCGCTTGAGCGACCAGTGTCCAGGAACAGGAACGACGTTTCTGTGGGATTTGATGGAAACGAGAAGTCGGGGATCTGGGGCCGATGTATCGGTCCATTCTACCAGCTCAGGCTTCTTCACCAGCGCTTTTAGTTCAGCAATGGAAAGTTTGTTCATCGCTTTTCTCGCCTTCTTCGATAGCCTAGGCTGTGCATCGTCCTCCTCATCGGGAATGTCATTGTCATCTTCGTAATAGATTTCTGGCTTCTCTGGCTCCTTCAGTGACGAATCCTCATGCTGAACATCTTGGAACTTCTCTATAACATCCTTAAACTGCTCATAAAGTGGGTTTTCAGGATCGATATCGAAGTCGAAGGTGACAGGTCCAGCAACCGTAGCGTCGGTCGCATTCTCTGACGGCGCCTCCGCCTCATCTTCTGGAGCCGTGGAATTCCTCTCAGTCTTGGATTCTAACGCAGGCGTGGGCGTCTCCTGTTAAACTATTAGCGTAATATATTTGAAACGGAGAATATGTGAGCTTGCCTCCACTTTCTTCGCCTTTTTCAGGGCTCGCCGTCGCGCATTTTTCGTCTCCTTCTTTGCGACAGCACCGGGCATCTCTGCGAGCTGGTGAAAATGAGCAGTTGCCAAGAGCAGCCAGATAGATACTCAGTTGTAAAGGTGAGCGTACTTAGGCAGAGCTACCTGTGATACTAGGTGAGCACGATGTTGCTGTGAAGGAACAACGCTGCGAAGTCGCAGGTGAAAGATTCGCAGGTCGCTACAGCGGCGCCAAGACCCTCTATCCTGCACACGAACAGCTCTTTTAAGTACTAGCATTTACGCCACACATATGGATTTTGGTTCTTATTTTGGAGAATTGAGAAACTACCCTTCTCAACTATTCAACAGAGACATAATTCAACTCGAAGCTCCTTAGAACCCCAATATCAGCCTTCAAAGAACAACAAGGCGTTTTATCGACAAACTAACCCCATTTCCGCGTGCTTACGCCCGCTGATAGAACTATTGTTCAACTTATATTGGGTTACTTTCCATGACTACATATATCAACGTATTATAGTCCCATTCAAATTCCTGTACACGTCCACAAACATGAACGGGATTCACGACCGGTCATCCGGATCGAACTTATTCTTCCAAAAGCCTCTATAATGCTTCTGCTCTCCTAATCCCTTGATCTCCTTGATCTCCGCCGGCGTAAGCTTGAAGGTTGTAGCCCTCAAGTAATCCGAAAGACGTTGTTCCTAGTAATTTCTCGAGTCAACCAATTACCCTACTCCTGAAGGATAAGTCCTAGTTTCCTTCGATCCCAATTGAAAAGACCCCAATCCTACCCAGAGGCGCTCAGATAACTAAGGAAATATATGTAATCTTACCTTCGAACTCGTAGTCACAGCTACAACATCCTGATCAATACACCACCTAATCGCAATCTCCCCCTCACTAACCGCATACTTCTTTGCCAGCGCCGCCATAAAGTCGTCCACGGGCCCCGGCCTCGCCTTTGTCTGCGCCGTTAGCGGGCCATACGCAACCGTCGCGATGCTATGCTGCTTGTGCACTTCCAACAGTGGCAGGTGCTGCAGGTACGGATGAAACTCGATCTGATTGCACGCGGGGACCACCTTCGCCGTCTTCAGCACCGCCGCCAAGTGCTGCGGCAGGCAGTTCGAAACGCCAATAGATTTGGCAAGACCCGCTTTCTGCACCTCTTCCATCTCGGCCCAGGCGTGCTGGAGCTCCAAGTCGGATTTGACCCAGAAGGGGGAGTGAATGAGGTAGCTGCGGAGGTGCTCCGTTAGCGAGCCTCTATAAAAAAAAATAGAGGCTGAAAGGTAACGCTATATGGGAGCAGAGGCGAGCGTACAGATCTACGTAGTCCAGTTGCAGCTTCCTCAAGCTGTTCTTGATCGCGCCCGGGATATCCGCAACGTTGGTGTTTACTTTCGTCGTCACGAAAAGCTTCTCACGCGGGACGCCGCTCTCTTTGATTGCTATGCCGAGCTCTGGCTCTGTCTTGTATACTACAAGTCACATTAAATCAGTACATACCCCATCTATACACGCAGAAAATACAGATTATGTCAAGATTGCAGCTAAACTTACCTTCCGCCCCATCTAAATGCATATACCCAAGCTTAATAGCTACCTTGATGCTCTCTATCAAGTCCCTATCAATCTTATCTTCATCCCCGGATTTATACCACGCAGTACCGGTGCCATACCCTAGCTACCCAAACCAGTCGGTTAGCTCTGTCCTCAATATCCGCGTTCATTGAACCTAAACACAATAAATCAGAAACAGCTAACTCACCATAGGAATAGAATTCCCATCATTAAGCTTAAGCGCCGGAATCGGCGTATGGATATTCGCCATAGCAGAGAATCTTTCCCTTCCCAACTTCAAATCCCAATCCCTATCCCTATCCCCTCTAACACGCGCTCTCTTGCAACTCACAGCCTGTGCTCTGCAACAGTACCTCGCAAGCAATAATCCAGCAGCGGAAGCAGGCCTCCCAGCCAATAACATAAAAACGTCTATCCCGAACAATGAAAGCAGGTAATTGCTTTATCAGCAGCAAGAGGAGCAACAGAACATGCGAAAAAACGAGGGGTAAGCTCTACTGGATATATATACTTTTGTTCCAGGCATTGGCGTTCTGCAGTCGTGACGAGGGGTCCTCAATGACGCTATTCGGAAACGGCATTGCGCTGCGATCGGATTTGCAGCCAGTAGGTTGGTGGTGCCGGCTTCGGTCAGAGAAGGTGCCGCTACCCTTCTAGAGGCGCTTGGCGGATTGTTCCAGATAGATGAAGGCGTCCTCAGGGAACTAAGGTATTTAAGAGCGCTGGGGTTCTATAAAATGTTTCCAGAAGGGATCCGAATGAGTTTGCTATAGGAATTAAGCATCAAAGCAGGCCTCGTGATGCTTCTTCAAAGGACCTTTGTGGCGAAAGGACTAGGAAACACCCAAAGTGCAGTTCTGCTCATTCTCATCCGAGCAAGATGTAGCTACACATAGTTCAGGAATCTCGAGTCACAAGCCACCATTCAGATAAAGTTGCTACGCTCCCACTCTCTTCCATTCTAATAATCTGTACATGAGAACAGGTCGGGGCAACTGCCGCCTCCCATCTTTCGACGGAAAACGAGCGCAGTCAAGGTATTACGAAAAAACACATTTGTAGAAAGGAAATTATTGGGTGCATAGTAACCGAAACGGAACGGAAGAGACGTCATTCCCTTCAAATCGATATAATAATATAACGACCGAAAAGTCTGTACAGTCTCTACCACCCACAATTCCCAGCGGTTTTACACCTTTTTATCAACATTCCACTTGGTTCATCCCTCCCTGACCGCTGCACGCTCATAAAACCAATAAACTCCTTAGATTCAATCCGACAAGAAACGCTTTTACGCGCTCTTCTCGTGCTGCGTTGAAACACGTTGTAACGAAACGACTATTGCTAGTTAGCGGCGGCTCTCTCGAAATCATCCAGAAATATCGATGCTTACCGAAATCTTCCAAAGACCTCTGTTTCTGGTCCTTCTTTGGCGACTTGCCGTGCATAAGGTTGTCGAAACCAGTGCTGTCCTGGAGAATGTAGTACACGCCACCCAGCACGCAGAAGACACCGAAGGAGAAGATCCAAATGCGGACAACTGTGACAATGGAGGTTTGGCCACCAATGAACCAACCGAAGAGACAGAAAAAAGTGGCAATCAGATCGACGATAAGGATAGCACCGCTGAGCTGCCACGATGGGATGGACGACCAGAAGGGACCGTTGGCACGGGTGATGAAGATGAGCCCTATTTGAGAATTAGTCTCGAAAACCAAAGCGACGTATTATCAGGACACCTACAGTTTTCAGATAGAGAGATCTGGAGGAACAAGACCTCGTCACGAACACCAAAGTTCTGAACGATACCACCGCTGATACCTTGATGGGCGGCATTGGGAAGGTTTTGATATGGGAACATGGTGGTAAGAGTAATCCAGGTACCGACGGCAAGGACGACACCGAGCAACACCGACATACCCCATAGCTTGGGCAAGTTCCACTTGACTGGTGTCTTGCTGAAAGGAGCGTTATCGTAAGCAATGGCAAGGGTGGCAATATCGGCGAAGATGGCGATGAAGACGACAAGCTCAAGGTTGAGAGAGGTGTTCAAGATGGCCTACTAGAGATTAGTGCCATTCTAAATAGACACGATGGGCTAGCTTACGATCCACAGGCCCAAGAAGAACTCCAAGTGAAGAGACAACGCAATTCTGTACACGACGTATGCGTACATGCGGTGGAAAATCTGGCGGGAAGTCTAATAGAAAAATTAGTTAATTTATCGCGAAACAATGCATAATTTGATTTACAAACCTTAAGAGCATCAATGATGGCGGAGAGACCAGGGGCCAAGAACACGATATCAGCGGCTGAACGAGCGGCATCCGACGCACCCTCGACGGCAATACCGGTATCTGCCTTCTTCAGTGATGGGGCATCGTTAACGCCGTCACCAGTCATAGCAACAAGGTAACCACGCTGTTGGAGGACTGTTTCATCTTGTCAGATTTCCGAGCGCTAATGCAGGGGTGACCACGGAGACAATAACTTACTCTCGACGACGTTATACTTGTGTTGAGGGAACACCTCAGCGAATCCATCGGCAGCCTCGACGAAGTCATAAACCTCTGAACCAGGCATCTCCCCTCCACCACCGAGACCAAGACGCTCAGCGTTGTACACGTTAGTTCCGAGACCGAGTTGGCGAGAAGTTTCACGAGCGATACCGACGGCGTCACCAGTCAACATCTTAATGCTGAGACCAAGAGTTTTTGCCTCATTGATGGTTCGGGCAGTATCGTGACGAGGGGGATCCGAGCAAGGCATTATACCAAGGATTTCCCAAGAGTTGTCACCACGCTTGCGAGCGACACCAAGGGATCGGAAACCACGAGTAGCGAACTCAGCAACTTTGTTCTTGTATGCCTCATCAACCTCCTCGGGAATGGGGTGGTCCTCCTCGACGGTTCTCAAGACGAAAAGTGGAGCGCCCTTCACGCAGATGATGCGCTCACCCTGGGGAGACTCGACGACAGCCTGCACCTTCTTGGAAACGGGGTCGAAAGGATGGAAATCTATGACCTTGTACTTTGAGAGAACGCCCTTGGCACGAGGATAGTATCGAAGAGCCTTCAAGAAAGCCTTGTCAATAGCATCGATACCCTTCTTCTTGCGGGAAGCAGCCAAGCAGGCAGTAAGCATAAGATCATCTGGCTCGACACCGGCGACAGTGTAGGGCTCGGCGAGGGAAAGCTTGTTCTTTGTGAGCGTTCCGGTCTTATCAGAGCAAAGGATTTCGACACCAGCAAGAGACTCAATGGCGGAAAGCTTCTGGACGATGGCCCGCTTCTTTGCCAAGTACGCAGCACCGACAGCCATGGTGGTTGTGACGACAGCGGGAAGACCGACAGGCACACCGATGATGGTGATAGCCAGAGTGAACTCGAGAATGGTGACAATAGAGTTTGATCGATAGAAGGATGAGATCCAGACGACGAGAAGAGTGATGATGACGAGGATCAAAAGAACTGTGCCAATACCGTTGAGCACCTCAGTGAAATGACCAGTTCCTGACGAGGCCGAGGCGACCAAAGAGGCAGCGCGACCGACGAAAGTGCTGTCACCAGTAGCGGTGATGACCATGAAGGCCTCACCACGCTTGACGGCAGAGGACGCGTAGCAGGTATCACCCTTGTGCTTGTCGACAGCGAGTGACTCACCAGTAATGGCGGACTGATCGACCTGGAGGAAGGCATCTTCGGTGACAATGCGACCATCGGCGGGAATGATGGTACCCTTATCATCGTAAGCTTTAATAAAAAGATATATATCGTGGTGCACTTACTTCTTCAATCTGTAGGATATCACCGGGCACAACCTCTGGGGCCTCGATTTCAGTGAGGGCACCATCACGGAGAACAGTGGCCTTAAGAGCAAGAGTCTTCTTCAATTCCTCAACGATAGAACCAGCCTGGAATTCCTGGATGAAACCGACACTAGCGTTAAGCAGAAGCAACGCGCAAATGACACCGAAATCGACCCAATCCTGGAGACCGGCAGCAAGAACGGCAGCAGCCTAAGAATCGAGTTAGCATGTAAAATACACGATTCGAACGCGTCGATAGCTATTGGCGCGCATCGGGCAACATTGGCTCACCTCCATGACGAACTGAATTGGACCGATGAAATAACCAAGGAACTTGAGAATCAGGTTCTCCTTTTCCTCCTTCATCTGATTGAGACCGAATTTCTTTCTCCGGACGATAACTTCCTGCGATGTCAAACCATGGCGAGTGTCGGTCTGGAGAAGGTCTTCGGCGACTGGTCGTGCACCACCTGGCTGGGTGACTTCCTCGTCCTCAGCGTCGATGCCAGCATCCTGAGACTCAAGCTCCTCAATCAGGGCATCAATGTCCTCGTCGTCCTCTTCAGCCTCTTCGATCTTCCTGCCAGTGTCATGCTCGGCGGTGCCATTGTTAGATGGGAGCTCCTTCTTCTCGTCAAATTGGCCGGAAGGAATGTTCTGACCGAGATGGTTCGGGGGCGTGGCGTCCGAGCTGGTGTCGGTGTGTCCAGCGTGGACACCCGTGGTTGTATCCGCCATTCGGCTGCGACTGTGTGTAGGCACGATAACCGAAATAGGGTCTCGTATGGATGGGATAGCTGGGTGAAGCGTGTCGGGTCGCAGAGAGTGATGGTGGGGGAGGAAGGAAAACTGTGCGGCCAGTTATGAGCATTTGTTGTGTTGCAATCTTACCAGTGGGGTCAGAGCGCAAGCTGCGAAGCTTCGAGCTAGCCGGGGTTCTCGGCCCCAAGCTTTCGACCGCGAACGCCAAACGGTGGAAGAGGGTCGTACCTTGAGTTTCCAGTTGGGTGGTGCGATGCAATTGAGGACGCAGACCCAGCCGCGCTGCACAATTGAGTCTCGCCGTCGAGGGAGAAGGAGGGGAGAGAGTGGAGAGAGTAGCTAAGGAGCTGGGGGGTGGTCGATGGATGATGGAAAGATCGATCACTCTCTGGACTGCCGGAGCGTGAGGGGTGGGCGAGCTCTTAAAAGAAAGCCACCGCGGGCACAAAAGTCTGCGCTAGCTCAAGTGACGCTGGACGGCAGGCCAGTCAGCACGAGGGTCGCGGCGTGGGTAGGCCTATCTCTGCGCGCTGAGAGTTGCCCTGTGAGGCTTTTCCTCCTTCCCAACCGCCCAACCCGATCCCGCGGCTGGCGATCGACAAGCGCTCTGAGCGAGACATCGCCCGCGCGAGCAAGAATCAATTCCACAGCGCAATAACTCGTGTGAACCCTAAACAGCCAAGCTGTTACCCAGACCGCGATCGTCTCTCAATGCTCTTGGCTCAGGTTTGAAGGGCCGCAGAGCTGCTTCACATCACCTTCATGCAGCTGTACTCGCTAACAGCACGGCACTGGCCCGGCGACCATCATTGCAACCTTGCCATCGCCAGGCAAAAGCTCTGCGCACTGACGCCTCTCGGCTCTGCGTGGAAACAATTACATACTCCAGGCCTTTTCATGGGGGACCCACGGTAAAGTGAAACGCCCACCCTCCCTGCGGGATTATCCGCTAGCAGCCTAGGATCTCGCAACCACGCTGTGGAAGAAATTTTCTGCTCTTCTGGGCGCTCCGAACCGCGCCGAATATCAAAAGTCCCTGCAGCGGTGAGCGTGGAGTAGCTAAGAGTTCCTTAAAATTATTTTAATATTGGAATTTTTCTGGCCGAAATGCTCTCGAAAAAATTGAGAGCAAAAGCGCGATTTTACGGCCTTGGCCGGCCGCAACAAGCAATCCGGCACTTCCGCCCCAAGAGATTCTGTAAAAAAAAAAAATTTTCTATCAGGAACCACGTTTCAACACGGGTTTTTGGTAAAACGGCTTGAGGCTCAACTATCCCGGAACAATCTTTTGCAATTGATGGACCCAGCCAAGGCAAAACAATGGATAAAATCGGCTGTCCGCCCTGCTCCCCACACAAACAGAGCGAGCCTCAGCCGTTGCCCAGGTGCAGCTCTGACATGTTGAAAAGACTGTTATCATTCTCCCGTCAAGCGCGCTTCGAAGAACGACAAGGCGGTTCCCTGATAAACGCCTTTCTGCACCTGTGGCTTCAATCTCTGTTACCTTGCCTCGTGTGTCGTTGCGTTCTGCGGGGGATTTGCATGCAGGTAAAGCTTCTAATCGACACCTTCAGCCTTCTCCATCTCCAATTCTACCCATCCCTCAATCAACATCTCTCCCTTTCTTTTCCTCTCCCGCTTCATGTACCCCGGTGGTTTCTTTTGAGAGCGGCCAACACACTAGGCGCCTATGCAATAACTTATGCAGGGCCTCGAGTGGTCGGTTGCCACGCTGAGCTTGGATCACGTAAACCATGCAGGATTATGCCCCATGTTAAAACCGTTGCTTATGTTCTCCTGATCTGCCAATCACAAGCCCCGGGTTTCATGTTCGCTAACAATAATGACGAAGAAGGCTTGCGGGGATTTTATGCAGCCAGCTGTACGATGGCCCAAACAGTCGATTTTCGAGACTTGTGTCTTTGTCAGCGCTGTAATCTCACAATCGAGCCAAGCAGGAGGATTGGCAGCGAGTGGCAGAGAAAAAGCCCGACCCAACAGCCTTTTAATCATCACCGACGCGCCCATCTCGGTGATGAATGATGAATAAAGCCTGCTCAGGTTGCAGTCATCTAACGGCTGCCAATCACGAATCAATCGTGGGGCGGACAGGACACCAAAGCGGGCGTATGATTGGCACAACTGGATTATTGTGCTTACAGCGGGAATGCCGGCTTCGCCAGGATACCATACAAAGCTTAATTGCTGCACCTCGTTGCTTTTCTCGACCAACTGCACGAGATCACGTTTCCTACAGAGATAAGCGATTCGAATGTCAACCACATGTTGATACGCGGAAGTGCATCGAACTCCGATGTCTGCGTCTGCGACTTAATAGCTTCAATATCCGCATTTCTTGGATTACCCTTAATGTGATGAAATATAAGATGCGATCCGCTTTTCCATCGGCCTTCTATTTGTGGATCGGCCCCAACAGCTAATCTCGGCGATGCTGAAGCGAAATCAATATCTGCGCTCGGATTACCAGACCTAACCCTAGCATTGTAAATTATTTCTATTGGATTAAACTCCTTTCGGCATTTCCGCAAATCCAATACATCTCTCCAAGATGCCCCAAGATTCTAGGCAGTCAATGCATTTCATCCACGTACTGCTGAATTTGACTCAAAAGTTAACACTTCGCGCATCCTCTCTTTGAAGATAACAATGCCTTTGCGACTTCGAGATCTTCTCTCTTGGCACCTATATTTCCAAATAATGACAATAACACGTCTCCATTTCTCCACGCTTTCCCAAAGAGGAATTCAATGTCTGCTCTCCACTAACACCTTTCTTGGCTATCGCGTTCCCCTTTTCCATCCCAATGGCTATTTCTTCATGTAAACCTCCTTTTCCACGATGCCGAGGCTTTGAATCCCCCACGGCACCCACTACGCCCACCACACCCACAGCATCTTTATAGCATCACAATTTTTCATTAGTAGACAAAGCGTATTGCAATCAGCACGCCCACCACGCACACCAGGAACAAAATCACCTAATGAGTGTCAGGCGCCTGAAAATACCGCCTCAGCCGTTGATGTCGCCGGAAATGCCGGCCGGGCCGTCAACAGTCATTGCGAGATGGTAAACGAACGTGGGCAATGGGGTAGGGGTCAAGGTGCTGACTGCGGACATATCAGGACTGCAAAGACTTCTGGAAAACGTATGGCTTGAATTATTGCGCGTGAAACTGTAAGAACCGAAAGATTAACTTTAGCATACCTTCCAAGGTTCAAAGTGAACCTTCTATACCTAGAACGTTCCTACGGCTCGAAAACCCCGGCAGGACAAAGGCCTGATACGTTATTCGCAAACACTAATCAGTTTTTTTATGGTCCTTAAACAGCTATTACCATATCAAGCAGCACTTACTCTAAGTTTCTAAAATATTTCAGCGGCATCGATGAACTGGAATATTGCAAGAAGTCTACATTATTTCAACTAATATGACAAGAAAATGCGGACATCTACCGCTGGATCCTTTCCGAGTGGTTCAGTGGGGTCTCTGGAAGAGTATATGATCTATATCGCTTTTAACTCCCTTGGTCATCACTTATCAAATGTTACCCCCGCTTAAAGACATCTTCACTTAGCATGGTATATGACCAATTCTTTTGACCGACTGCATACAAATATTGGCGTACGCCAAACAATACTCCGAAAAGCATCTGAGATGTCGTTCAGAACATAATATCTACCCGTAGAATATCGGTAACGCTTTCGGCCCCATCCAGTGTATTCCGAATACGCCAATTCGATGCTCACTAGTGAGGAGGGAAAAACAAGCCCAAAGCTGTCGTAGAACCCAGCGCCCTCTATGCTGTTGATCCCTGCCGCGAAGACCAAGTAGATTAATGCAGCATAGTAATTTATGCTGTTGAAGGTGTTTTCGCTTATGCTGTATCTCCGTTTGTATCGGCGCCTTGGATTACTCGCATCACTGTTGAGCTCGTTTGTGATGATTGCTGCATATGCGAAGCAGGATGCATATAAACTCACGAGCATGCACAAGTACATCGCCACGATAAGCTTGATGATCGGCTTGTCCATGTATAGTAAAATCTTATTGAGGATTTGGATACCACGGAAGACGAGGTCAAGCGGAGTTTGTAGAAATTTCACGCTCGTGAGTAGCTGAATCACGGCAGGGATGTTGTCCTTTGGAAAAACAACAGAGTAGAAGCATATAGTTTGTATAACCGTCGTTGGGATCACAGGGAGCGTATTGGTGTAGGGTTTCTTGGGCAAGATGGATGAAGAGCATAGTGCAAGTAATTGAACAACTAGGGACATCCTGCCTTGCGTCAAGAGAGCAAGATAGCAATAGGAGGACTTGAGGTGGATTTTCTTTATGTGGTAGGAGGTCGTCCGGATCATTGAAAGGACTTGGAAAGTATAAAAGGTGAAACCGGCACAGGAGATTATAGCCATCACGTAAAGAAGACAGTTGTGGAATATGTTCGGGATGATCTGGCGCATGATGAGTCTGGATAGGTGTTTGATTGTGTTGATTAGAGGCCGTTGCTGAGTCGAAGCAGAAGAGGACAGCCAACGCGGAGTAAGGAACAGGCCGGGAATGACAGCAGTTTAGCGCAATGGGGTGCTCTGATGATGATTCGTAGTCTAGTAGCATTTCCAGGGTGAATTCAATCTGGGTGAAGGCAGGCGAAGTGATGTCGCAGACTGTATCTTACGACTGAGAAAAATTAGAACATCGATAACATTAAAACTCCATCACTAACTTATTTATGATGAATGAAATTAAGGAATTGTATTCTACAGGAGTGAAGAAGCTCAGCATCAAGAAGTGAAGCCGGAAGCTTGAACTTCAGAGAGCTTTAGTAGTTTAGGTCTAGTGCAGGGAGATTAGCTAGGTTCCGAGAGATTCGCAGAATGAACTAGGAGCCATCCATTCAGTCGTTACTATGCAATAGGCACTCCAGAGAAGCTGCCGGGGCCTTTCAGAGCAGAGCACGAGGAAATTATACAAACCCCTAAGCTGGCAAAACCCAGCTAGAATATCCTTAATAAAATTCAAAAGTAATCCTTCAATCCAAAAGGCTACCCGCACTTTAGAAGGACCTGTCTGAGGCACTCATAGGGACATCTAAGAATCTTTAGGATTATCCGGTAACCCTCAGCCTGTGCTCTCACGAGCAAGAATGCAAACGAATTGAAAGCAGAAAGGAAAGAGCTAGCGTCCGAGACGCGGACACTAAAGTGATTTTGGTGTAGAGCAACAGACTTTCCTAGTGCAAATAGAGTTCTTCATAAGACTACACTACTACGCGAAACTCACAGCCTCATATTACGCTCTGATAAGTATCTCACTTGTATCTATGCCCTCCTCCAATTTCACGAAAGCACAATATTTGACCTCTGCCCTCAGCCTAGCCAGTACCACCCAGCAAAAGCAGAGAAACCCCTCAATATCCAAATGGACTGCCAAACCCCTTCCTGTTTTGCCTTCGGCGGCGCCCTCATCCTCTACGCTATCGGCAGCTACTTCTTGCTGAGCGTCATAGACGGCCTCATATCCCATATCATACACAAGCACAGCACCAACCACGGCGCTGACTCTGGGTCTGACGACGTCTCCAACCGAAGCCTTAGAGCAGCCATCTTAGCCATCCACTTCGCCCTTATTGAAGTAGTCCGACGGATCACAGCACCCTCGAGCTTCCAATGGGCAAACAGCCTCTTCGTGCCTCTCCTCCGCGCCCTCACCATTGGTGCCGTCTCGGTCCTCATCACTCTTTCGGTCCTGCTTGTATGCATCACATACAGCGCCCTGCGGGCCGCCGCCCTCACCTTGTTGGAGCACTGGATCCGCATGGCTCAGAACACAGGCACTACCACCGCCGTCCCGACTTCGCGCTTCTCGATAGAAGACCTAAAATACATGGCGCTCGTGCCGATAAACATGAGCGGTCTGACGCTAGAAGAAGCCGCGGTCGTCATCTCGGAGCGTGCCAGAATCGAAGAACAGCGGGGAGCTGGGGGGCGGGAAATGCTCGCGGGTCTGCTTCGTCATCCTCCTTTCGATTTCGAGAGCGTACTTGGTACCACACAAGCACTGTTGCGCGAGCCTGAGGTGCAGCCTAGCACTCCGGTTCTCCGACCAAGGAGTCTGCCTAGCTTTCTGGTTGATGAGATCGATAAGTCGGAGCTTGACGATTGGGACCAGAAGGCCGAAATGGTACTCTGACATGAAAAATGAATATGAGGATATGGTGGTGACTTTGATGAGAACTAAGTTCCCGCGATATCCCTTAACCCGTCAACTTGGGCACGCAGGTTATCGATAAGAGCCCACCAATCAGATCAGTAGGATCCGGTAGCCGTGCTCAGGAATACAAAATTCGGGGAGTGGCCAAGGCTTCGGGGGGGGTTTTTTCGCTGTCTTATTTGGGGGAATCTTATATTGAGTCTTCTGAACAAGATCTGCATCAATTCTAGCGTGATTAGAAGGCATGGCGGTGGTGTATTTGATGGTTGAATTCTACGCGTTGTTCTGATTCTGGTGTTCGCGCACGGGCCTTCCCCTCTGCTCGCCCTGACGGGTCAAGGGATAGCCTCCACGGTGGAGGTCAAGATGAGAGTGGAACGGCAGAGGCTTTTTAGAGAGCCAGATGTTACCATTGATGCGCGGAAGGGCTTGGAATCGGTTATTAGAATATTTTGTGACTTTCGAATCTGAGGGTCAGCGCTGGATAGACAGAAATTGGAATGATTAGCTGTGTGATATTCTGAATAAACCATGTTTTAGTGCTATTTTACAGTAGAGACGCGTGCAGAATTACCACCCCTTCCTACCTCGTTAGCACAAATGCACGCCTTTGAAAAAATTGGATGCTGATGATCACCATTATCACAGTCCATGATTCTCCTGCCTTAGGTCCTACGCACATTTTAGAAACCCCTGAGACAGGTAATCCAGCCGCCGGCACCTTCTCCGAAGAATATCAAATTCGTCGTCTTGCGCATTTTCAGACCTCAGCCGCGCCTCAAAGCCATTGCAGCTCTTGCTCTTGCTCCATTAACAGCTAGAGCATCTGCAGCCTGGTTTCCTGGATCGTTGGCGTGGCCCTTCACCCACGTAAACTCCGTCTTAGCCTTGCACAAATTCCTCTCTTCAATCCTGTTGAGGATGGCTTCAATAAGATCCTTGTTTTCAACCGGTTTCTTGGCCGCGTTCTTCCAGTCGTTTTTACGCCAGTTCTGAAACCAAACCGTCACGCAATTTATGGAGTAGTTGCTGTCACTGTAAATCATGACGTCTCTGTCAATAGGCGCGATGTCAAGAGCGCGTTGGATTCCAGTGAGTTCGGCGCGTTGATTAGTCTGACGAGGTCCTGCCAAGGCTTCAGAGACATTTCTGGATTCCCTATTAGTTACGAGTTCAGCGAGCCGGTGCTAGAGGAACGCAGTAAATAAATGATGGGGAAAGGATCTCACCTGGGGTCGTTTGGACCAAAGTAGACGCCAACGCCAGCGATTGCGCCCGCTCGACCATTGCCAAGTGAGCTGCCGTCGGTGTAAATCTTAAGAACGCCCTTGGATTCCCCTGTAGGCTGTAGCTTCCTAGCGTTCAGTTGTTGCTCCGTCTTTTTTTCCACGTTTCCAGTCTTGGTATTGAGAGTTACCGTCCGATCAAACCCGTCCTCGGCGTCTGGTGGGAGAGGGCCCGTACCCGGCTCCCTACCCTCTTGTTCACCACCATTGATTAAGACCTCAACGAGAGACCCATCGTTCTTCTTTTGCTTCTTTGATGTCAGTGCATTGTCCCCGACCTTACATCCCTTTCTCCCATCGGCCATCGATGCTTCAGATTCAACGTCTGGATCTATGTGAGCGTTTGGTACAGCTTCTCCTGTTGTAATCCTTTTGCCTTCAGCAACGAATGCTTCCGCTTCGGATCTTGTTGCAAAGCTTTTGTGCTTCGGGTGCTTCCAACCAGTGATCTGCTTCTGTGCCGAAGGCCAGTCGGTGTAAATTCCGGGAGATCGACCATTTTGAACCGCGTAGTATTTTAGGATCGGCTTGGGAGATTTTGTGGGGTCATCGCGTATGAAAGCTTCAGCTTCATTGAGGGAGCTGAATGATTTATCTGAATATTGACATTAGCACTTCCATAATATTTTGCTTTGCTGTGAAGAGCTTACATATGGCGCCCTTGAACCCTTTCACCTGGGCTAGACAATCTGACCAGCTGTGATATATGTCTGGATTCTTCCCCACCTTGACCGCATAGAACTTCGGTTCAGTTCCCCGCTTTCTTTTCGTCACGGAAGATGCTGTTGTATTCGCCGACACAGAAATCGCATCTTCTGCATCCGGCTCTCGTGGGTCTACATATTGAAAGAGGGGAGACCTCGACTTCGTCATGCTTGCTCTGTTTGATGCAAATTGAGGATGCCAGATGGCTGCGCGCAAGCATTTATGGTGGAACAAAATTCTTTGAGGTGAGTCGCTCGATATGGATGGCAAACAGTTGTCTTGGCAGAAAGAAGCTTCTCTTTGTGAGGTAGTGAATTTTGTTGCAGTCAACGCGGTTAAGGTGCTCTCGTGGCTAAGACCGAATTGCTAGGGAGCCCTGTATTAGCATGTGGAAATCTTCCTTGTACAGTCTGGAGTAGGGAGGTGCTTGAGCAATTATATCTTACCTGATGCTTGAAAGCCCAGCCAAAGTCGTCAAAGCAAATGGCTCGGCTCGTGCTAGCGGGGTTGGAAACCTCGCCAACCCAGTGCGAAACAAACTGAGATAGAGTCTAGAGCAGGCGGGGATGAAGCTTTATTTGAGCCGGGGTCACTGAGAGGGGCTGGGCGGGGAACGGAAGTGAGGGAGCTTCTAAGGGGGGCGAGGGTGTTCGGGTCGGCCAGGAAATTGGGAAGGGAGAGGGGGTTACCACTCGCGATGTGGAAATGCAACGAAAAGTGTAACGAAAGTGCGACGAAGAGACATGATTCTAAAGAATCTCAATTCGCACCAAAGTAATGGCCTTGTAACACGCTCTGCAATGTGAATCGTAAGAGTATTGAAGAGATGTATATATCTCATCGCTGTAAGCTCAGCGAATTATTGAAAAGCTTTGTAAACGATAGTTGGACTTCATAGGGTGAACAAGTGCACATATCCTCGGTCACGTTCACACAGCATATTTTGTCTCCGTCATCACCCGTCCCACGTTCCGACCCCAGAAGTTGTTGAACATCATCTAACTTCTATCCTCAAAAAGAGCTTGTCTGCGAGAGCGCTTCTCTTTGCGCATCCCCGCGCCAGCCAGTACCTCCAAGATAGCATGCATATCTGGCACAGTCCCACCATCTCAAGTGCCATTCAGACCCAGGGTTCTTATTAATCAAGGCAATCGATTCGGCCGATTTGAATCATGTTTGAGGTAAGAGTTCTCCGCGATGCGAACTAAAAGCTTGATTCATTCAACGTTGCTTTTAGGGACGCAATGCAGCCGACAGATACCACCTCCGCCTCCACCGCGCTCGTTCAGTAGTACTTACGCCATCTGAGCTAGTCGAAATACGAGCCGCCCAGCGGACATTCGAGGGAGCATACATCCGGACAGCACTTGGGCAATTCTCCTTCTCGCTCATTGTGCTGAAGATTTTCACATCAGAGTTCTACTCTATCGGCGCCCTGTTTGCTATGTACGGGGCCGGCGTGTTGTTCACAAGCCTGTTTCGACGGCAGCAAGGGAACAAGCAGTTCTTCTCGGAAGTGGGGGAGGATGGGTTGCACCGCAAGAGGTTCAGGACAAGCGGCAACTTTGTCTCGGTGCTGACAGCGCTCAGCGCGGCTGCCTATGCCTGCCTCCTTATCCTCACGCTCAAGTTGAAGACTTGAAGGGAGACACGTTGTGCATCATCGATATCTTGCGCCGAGGCTTGCAGGTTTCACACCTGGCGTCGACGCGAACCTGTCCTGGCTGTGTAAGCTGAAAGCGGAGCAACCTGTCAGATTGGCTCCCTAAGCTGGAGGATGGCGGCTATAATGTATGTATTTGAATTCGTAGGCATGAGGACAGCCTCACGAGGCCACGCACAGCGCGGAGTTATTCAGCGGAGTACTTTGCCTAAATGCATTTGGGGTAGCCTGGCATCGACTCCCACCGAATGCAGAGCGTGCGTGAATGATTGGGTGCGGGTTGGGACGTCGGTAACCGTGGGGGCTTTCCTTGCGGCCCTTGTCACAGGTGCGCCCAGGTCAAGGTCGGGCTGTGTGTTCATTTACTACATAAACTCCGAAGAGTACGACCAAGAGCCCCATCGCCAAAGCTCAGAGTTTATGTATCTACGGGGCGCTCTGCTCTCCTCCGCTCGCTCTGACTGCGAAGTCTGAGCGGGCGGTGGAGTCACTCCTCCTTTCCTGACTTACAAGACTTACAAGACCCCCCCCTTGCTTCTCTGCCAACTCTACCGTTTCGTTCACTATCTAGACCATACCTCGAGTGTGCCTTGAACGTGTCCCAAAACAAGGCACAAGAGCGGCCTCCCCCTTCACGACCGTTGGAGTAGCAGGCGCACCGCCCCTCCAGCTATCCGGTCACCGTTATCCGTATCGTGACAGCTCCTCGTTAGCATCGACCCTGTGCTTTCCTGTGGTTCCTGTGAGCACCACCCGGCTTGCTCGGACGCCGCACCCCGCCAGCCCACGCCAGCGCCTCATTCGACATCACACCGAAGCAGTTAATCCGGCTGGGCGCCATGCCACTCATAACTACAGACCAAGATCTTTCTGGACGGCGACCTTCTCACTCCCACACCCTCCGCAAACAAAGCCAGCACTCAATCTTTGCAAAATCGGTCCTTATGAGTAAAGTCCCCAACGACTCGAACTTTGATTGTCGCAGCGATCCGGGCGGCGAAGTTCGTGCTCCCACCAATAAATCTTCCGTCATTTCAGAGTTACGAAAGTCAAACGGCATATCAAAGAAGGCGGAACCTCCATGCTCTCAGACGGAGTTCAAATCTCTTCCAGTTGTCAATGGATACCATGTGCCTAGTCTGGCTAAAGATGGCGTGGGAATCGCCCTCAGCGATACACCCGCGCCTACTGTACCCAGCAGCCCAAAAACGTGAGTCACTCCTTCTCTAGTACCTAACGCCGCTCTCTATAAGTAATGATATCCTTACCTGAATTGCTGAACAAGTCAAAGCTTTGTATTTCAACATTAAGCTAACAATTGACTAGGCACGCGATGAAGAACAATTCCGGCGGATCCACTCCTCGAATTCGCCCTACCACACTTGATATTCCCGGACTAACTAGGTCAAAGGTTTCTCCTGACGGCAGAATATCGCAACGTGATGTTGGATCTAAACTCGTGATTGTAATGGTGGGCTTGCCCGCCAGGGGTAAAAGCTACATCACGAAGAAGATGGCAAGATACTTGAATTGGTTACAGCACGATACCAAGATATTCAACGTCGGTGAACGAAGACGGATAGCTGCAAGCGGGCACCGGCATCCCTCAAGTCTAGCTCAAGTCAATTCTGGAGGTTCGGCTGGCGGATTCAACGGTACTAACGGCATGTCGAGTGTGCCAGACAAGCCCAAACTAGATGCTCCGCACCTTGCCGCTAAAATCCTTATCAATGGCGAAGCTCCAGTCGAAGGGCTTGCTCCGCTCTATCTTCCAAGTCCGGTCCATCCTCATCAGATTAGGAACAGCACAATGGGCAATGACGTTGCCGTAGATGATGAGATTCACGCTCAACTTGAAGCGAAGTTCCCCGAATTAACCCGAGCATCAACGCCAGATGAGGAACAAGGAACTGAGGCTATGGACCAGTCTGCGAGCTTTTTTGATCCTAAGAACAAGAAAGCAGCTCTGATTCGAGAACAATGCGCGATGGATACACTCGATGAGCTCTTGGAATACATTTTGATTTCTGGTGGCTCCGTCGGAATTCTCGACGCCACAAACAGCACCTTGATGCGAAGAAAGCAAATCATGAGCCGAATTCGCGAACGAGCTGGACCAGAACTCAATGTGCTCTTCGTTGAAAGCGTTTGTCAGAATAAGACCTTGCTCGAGTCAAACATGCGCCTCAAGCTGTCTGGCCCGGATTACGACGGTAAGGATCCTGTCGCGGCCCTGGAGGACTTCAAGAAGCGCGTAGACATCTACGAAAAGAATTATGTGCCACTGGGCGACTACGAAGAAGAGAATAATATGCCATATGTCAAAATGGTTGATGTTGGTCGCAAAGTCATTTCACATCAGATCAAGGGTTTTCTCTCTGCTCAGGCAGTCTACTACCTACTCAATTTCAACCTAGCGCCGAGAATGATCTGGGTCACTCGACATGGAGAGTCGCTGGACAACGTTACAGGCAAAATTGGCGGAGACTCCGATCTAAGTGAGAACGGAAAACGATACGCTCGAGCGATGGCTAGATTCATTGATCATGAACGCAAGAACTGGGAGGTTCACCAAGCTGATAAAGCGGCAAACACTCACTTCCCTCCTCACCCCGGCGATCACACACCACCGAATCCCCATTATGGTGCTGATGATGGCGAACCAAAGAACTTTTGTGTCTGGACCTCAATGTTGAAGCGAAGCATTCAGACAGCCGAGTACTTTGACGAAGAAGAGTTTGAGGTTAAGCAAATGCGGATGTTGGATGAACTTAACGGTGGTATCATGGAGGGCCTGACGTATGACCAGATCAAGAGCCAGTATGAGGAAGAATATAATCGCCGGAGAATGGACAAGCTAGCGTATCGCTATCCAGGACCTGGCGGAGAAGGATATCTTGATGTTATCAACCGCCTTCGACCTGTCATTGTTGAACTTGAGAGGATGACAGACCACTGCCTCCTGATAACCCATCGCTCGGTCGCTCGTGTTCTACTTGCGTACTTCCAAGGTTTAAGGCGCGACGATGTAGCAGACCTCGATTGCCCGCTTGGTATGCTTTACCAGCTCGAGCCTGTAAGTAATTTCTCAAGAAGCCCTATTTTGTTCAATAACTAATTTTCTTCATAGAAACCATATGGAGTTGAGTTCAAGGCATGGCACTACAATTCCGAGACGGATGACTTCGACTTGCTTCCTGACTACAAGCTTCGCCGTTCCGAGGCTACTCATTAGATCCCTCATCTTCTAAAGCCCTAACTAATTTTCTCTCGGGCACCTGGGCGGCCATGGAATTTTTACGTTTCTGTTTGGCATGACGATACTTTTTTGCTACTTGTTCTACTACTATTCGTTACTGCTCTACATTCATTCAGTATGACTTTATGTTTTTATCTATGGCATTACTATTGGGGCCGCTCCTGTCAATCACGGGCGTGATTAGCATCATTTCTTCTATTCATTCCATCCTTTGATCACGGCTTTTTCTGGCTTTTCACAAGCCCCTGCATTATTTGGCGTATACAGGGGATAAGCCGGAACACAACGGCCGAGATCTTGTCCAAGGGAAAAGGGGGAGGGTGGGATATGCATAGAAGATATTATGTATTCTCGGGTTTCATCATGAAATTACACACAATTTCACGGCGTTTATGGTATCTGGATGGGCGACGGCGGCGGCGGCTTGGCTGTCATTACTACGGAATGGATAAAGGAGGGGGGTCGGGTTTCACTGCAAGAGGGCCTTGGGTAAGGCGTAGCCCCCTGCTGGCTACTACGGGCGGTATGCGATGACGATTCTTGATGTACACTTTTGCCGGCAAGGCTGCTTTTTCCACTTCTGTGGAGTGTGGAGGCCGTGGCGGGAGGGATCTCCGGAGGTTGGCGTAGTGTCTTACTTGCAGCTTGATGCCCTGGGCCGGGCTGGGCGCGCTCTCTTTCTCTCACCTTAATCTGTATTTCTCCACTCTCCTAGGGTAGCTTCGTGCCAAGGAGGATTTTGCCTTCCCCCTTCCGTAGCCTCTAGAGATGGGCGGGGGGTTGGCGCGTAACGCTAGATCTGATAGATTCGAATACAGGTGCGGTACAGGGGTTTCTGTCCCATTGTCCCGATGCTTATCTATCCCTTTGTAGATGTTGACGTTGACTGACGCCTGAGGATCGTTGCTTGTCAGGGAGATTGTGCCAAGTGCTGGGCGATGCAGTGTCATATATGAGATGGGCTCAACAAACTTGTAGGCTGTTGCACGATCGTCTGACATTGAGGGTATATCATTCTATACCGGGCTTGGCGGTTGAGGACAGCGGCTACGGGACAGTATATCAATGGTTTAGGTGGGTAGGTAGGGTAGTATGCCAAGCTAGATGCCAAGAACACCAGGTCGATCGAAGCACGGTGTGCCGCAAGCTCCGGAACATCCGAGGCTGTACGAAACACCACGCCAAGATGACGGACGGAGTACGGTGTCGGTGTCATGTCTCCATGAGGCACCCGTACTCGGGTTCCCCGGCTGTGGGATGGATCTGGTGAATAAAAGGCTGCAGGGGGAAGGTAGATCTTCTCTTGGCTACCCTAGTGCTGACACTTCTTACGATGATGTACGTGGTGACTGGCATGGAGCGCTCATTCCATCATGGCCGAAAAAGGACAGCGACCGTCCTGGCTAAGCGAGACCGTAGCCGCCGCTGCCCACCTGCAAGACGCTTCAAGAAGTGGCATATCAGGAAAGTAAGAGATATCGTGGGCAAGTTAGTTAACAATCTTTCAAAGTTGGCGGTAACTATCTTAACTTTGGGGTGGAGAGCAGCATCTTTATATCTTGCTGATGACGGGTAAGTAATCTATTGTGATAGTGCTGCTTAGCATCAATAACAGGTAAGATATACTAAAAGCTATATATACTTTACATTACTAGTTACGCAAACACCGCTCCCTCATATCTCAGCTCGCTACTCTCAGGTAACACTATTCAGACGTACACCAGGACCACATCCCTCTGTGAAATCTGCGGGTCAGCGCTTAGGCTGGACGGGTATATTCGATTCATCATCCAGGTAGAGGGAACTATGGAGGCCTGAGTTGTCCACAATAATAGCAAACATTAAATAATATAGTAAGACCGGAGATTTAAAATAAAAGAAGAGAAGGTAAAGTTATTTTAGAAGGGTAACTTAACTCTATCTTAAGTCCAAATTAATGGAAACATGCATAAAAACCCAGCGTATTAATTCCATAGTAGTAGCTGTTGGGAAGGCTGCTGTCCCTTTAAATCAAGTAGTAGACGCATAATTCATGATGACTTACTGCTGACCAGTCGTCTTCAAGAGTTTATTTGATTAGAATTCGACTATTTATAGACTGAATTCTCCTAATGATCTTGCAGTGTAAAAATGAACCAAATATTTCCAAGGAAATTGCAGGCTATAGTACTGTACAGCTCAGTTAGATGCTTCAGAGCCCGACATACGCACGTCATAATAACCCATAAGTGCTTATGCTACTCTTGGGCGACGTAGTTATTCAATCCATCAACAACTGTTCAGTCTTCACTATTCCAACCTCCATACTCGGCCTCAACGATGCTCTTGGACTTTGGTATCGTGTCGTCCACATCTAGCAGTATGACTGGAACCTCGAAGCTAGGGTCGCCCAATCCCGCTGCTTCTCCTCCTGCTTCTCCTCCTCGTTGTCTAACTTCCCCTATGTTCCCGGCCTGATCAAACCCCAGTTACCCGCACCTGTCGGCGGAGCGCTTCCAGCATTATACGAAGCAGCGTCCTGCTTTTGTTTTATTTTCTTACTCGCGACCTCCTTCGACCCCATAATAAAGCCCCATGATCCTACCACTCCTTCTTCCTCACCCTCATCGCGCCTCAATTGGTAGAAAGGAAGGCCCATTCCTTTGTACGTTTCTAGGGTGATGGGCGATTCGGGCGGTTCGTGCCCGGTCACCAGCTTAAAGGTCCTCGAGTCAATGGGCTGTACGTTGAGTAGCTTAGAACTTGCGACGTCCCACATGCGCGCATCATTGTGGTCTCGCTCGATATGCTGGATGATATTACCCCCAGCACCAACACTAAGCGACCTTACATCAGTTTCGTCCTTGACAGAGAGCTCGAACGTTTTGCCAGTGTAGGAGAGTGTCGACTCCGCTTGCAAGATAGTCAGCAGCAAGATCTGAATAAGATGTGGAAACCGAGTGGTTTAGTGAGGAAGAGGGGATCAGTTGTGGACAGTGTTCAAAGAAGTAGCTAACCGTCATTGAGTACTCTCTCCATGTATGTCAGTGTCTGGCTCTGCATAGGGATACCCTCTTTCTCTAGGATGCGCAGCTTTATGTGGCTGATGGTTTCACCTTCTATATCGAGAGTCTTTCCTTGATAAAGAATGAATACTTGACCGCCTCCACGGGAACAGAGAACAAGGTGGAGTGTGGATTCCTAGCGATATACTCAGTCAGCTGTAGTTGTCCCCCGCGCTCTATTTCACTTACTTTTTGGATATTATAATCAGATAAAGTGCGGCCTAATGCTGTTAGAAATGCGTCCGTGGAATTTTTTAGGGCTATCTCCCACCATCTTCCAACTCTCTGCCAGCAAAAATAAGCCTCTGCTGATCTGGGCGTATTCCTTCTTTATCTTCTATTTTGCTCTTGACATTGTCGATTGTGTCTGACGTCTCGACTTCGAGTGTTATTGTCTTTCCAATCAATGTCTCTACGAATATTTACATTCCCCCGCGGAGGCGAAGAACAAGGTGGATAGTTGACCCCTATTAGCACACCTGTTAACGAATTATTATTACGACTTAGTAAAAGGACATTCATACATTTAGGATATCATAATCTAATAGCGAACGGCCATTTTCTAACTGTCTGCTAGCAAAAATAAGCCTCTGCTGATCTAGAGGTATTCTTTCTTTATCTTGTATTTTGCTCTTGACACTGTCGATTGTGTCCGACGCCTCGACGTCGAGTGTTATTTCCTTTCCAGTCAATGTCTTTACGAATATTTGCATGCACTCGGGAACAAGGTGGATAGTTAATCCCTATTAGCATACCCGTTAACGAATTGTCATCACGACTTAGTAAAGGACATTCATACGTCTTGGACATTATAGTCCAATAGCGAACGGCTATCTTCCGTCTGTCTACCATCAATAATAAGCCCCTGTCGATGTGGAGGTACCCCTTCCTTGTCTTGTATTTTCCTCTTTACATCATCATCAAGTTCGACCGATCGACCTCGAGCACTATTATCTTTCCGAGGAAACCAGAATTACCGAGTTCTCATTATATGATATATCAGGCAGAGAGCTAGTAAAGATCTTTGTGTAGATAATGGGTGGGGGAAATACCACTACCGAAGACCTTTTCTGTATCGGCTTTGATATCATCCTTGCCGCGCAATCTGATATTGTATTGTGCTGCCGACAAACCTGTGGCTTTTTCAACCTCTCTTCGCAATTCGCGTATTGTGCTGTGCTACTCCAAGGCTATAAGAAACGGATTCCCCGCATGGTGTCGTTCTTTGCCGCGAGTCAGACCCCAAATACTGCAGAGGCAACGAAAATTATCTTTCGACGGCGCCTACTCTACCAGGTTAGAACATATTGCAAGCTTTTTGCCAAGAGCTACCATCATAGGAGAAGTAAGAATACGTACCCAGACAAAGTCTCACCCCCAGGGATATTGTTGACTTACATGTAATTTTTTGTCGACCGGATATCCGTGCACCGATCATAGGAATTGAATGAGGACTCTGTCTATTGAAATGTGGTTCTAAGACCTCTATATATACACAAGGAAAGGTGTAGGAAAGGAAAGAGAAGGAGGGTAGGGGGTGGCAACGGAAACAAGGAGTAGGTGTCCAAGTCAAGACAGGGTAGGTAACCAAGTCAATAACTAACTCAATAACTGACTCAAGGGGTAGGTAACTGAGTCGGGGCAGTAAGGACCTGATTTGGGTCAACACCCCCCCCCCAGCTGATCGACTGGGTAACGATCAGCTGTATATACCTAAATAGGAAATATCCATGGTGTTAAACTAAATAGAAACCATCTAAAAGAAAAACTTAATAAGGAAATTATGCAAATTGGTTAAACAGTATAATTAAATCCAACTATAATAGGGTCTTAATATTAATTAAATTCAGTTATTAAACGAAGCTTTCGTGCTTCTGCCTTAATAGGGCCTTCATAAGACCGTCAGCCGTTATATTAGTAGTAGGAACCCACTTAATTATAATTAAGCCTTTCTAAACCTCTTAGCAAAGCCAGTGCTGGTAGATATCTACGTAACAAAGCTTTATATTTAACTAAGGTCCGTTTTTAGTGAGCAGTTAAATTATCTATTAGTTATTATAGCCAATTATATGCTTCTTATTTATATAGAGTCGCAGATCTTAAAAGAAGCGCTACCACCAAATTAATTTGGTAGCTGCGTTTAATAGAGATTTAAGCTTAGCTTTAGTGCTTAATATTATAACAGTCTTCTGCTTAGTAGAGCGCCAGTCAATTACTCCCCCAAATAGTAAAAATATAAAGTCTTCGGTGCTCTTCCAACTAACAGGATCATCGCTAAATACAGCATTACTTACTTAGACGACAATCTAACTTCCAATATCCTTGCTTAAGTATTTAATTGCAAGGGTTCTCGTTTAATACAGGTATACAATCGCTCAATTGGCTGCGGCTTTATACAGGGGCAACGGATTGCGAAGGAATTCTACGAGCTTGCTTGAGGCTCGAGCGGAGTCAGGTTATATAATACAGGTGGCGTAGAGTAGTAATCCGACCTTCCTTTGATACATATAGACCTGCTGCTTGGAGGCCTGTTCTGGATTAGGCAAGAGGTCTTCCATACTTATTAGTATATGCACTAGACAAAAGTCCTTTAGATAGAAGGTGCTGGCGATCTTATTAATATAGGAATCCTAGCAGAGCCAAAGCTTCTATTAAGGTTAATCGCAAAGGACTCTAATTCCTAAGAACCAGGTTAGTTCTCCTAGGTTTTTAATCTTATACTTTATTATTAGCTATTTCTTAAAGAGTTAAAGCTTTAGTAAGTCTTCTATACGGCAGGCAGCTATAATATCATCAACATAAAAGAACACAATTAGCTAGTCATTATAAAATAAACACAATTCTCTATTAACTGCCGTCAGACCTAGGGACGTCAGTATAGTTAAGAACTTATTAAGCCAAAGTAGTAGTAATTATTAGAGACCGTATAAGGCTCTTCAAAGAAGCAGACACCTACCCTTCTATTAAAAGCCATCTGGAAACTTAATATAGACTATCTCATTAATAAGGCTGTTAGCAAAGGCGTTAACTATATCACACTGCCAAGTCTCCAAATTAAATATAGCAATAATTGCTGTCGGGAATAAGGCACGTGGTTGTTACGTGTCGCCGCGGCACTAGCGTGGTGAGGAACCTTAAGTTCCTCACCCTTCCTTATTTGAAGAAAGAGAAGTATATTAACCAATATCACTGTAACCTACTTGAGTAGTCGTTATTGGTGAGTTACCCTATGTGACTAACACTGATCAGTGGTTGAATACACAGTTAACTATAGATTAGCTAGGTTTTCAAATAGAAGAGACAGTTTTATATAGGGGTGCTATATGCGCTTATATGGAATGGATCCCAGCAATACTATACTACCTTAGACTTGCAGAAAACTAGTAATAGAAGTGTTACTAAGTACTAGGAGATACCAAGTTGCGTCTATTACGCAGAATAACCACGTTTACAAAGATTTGGTTAAGTACTTTAGGTTAGAAGTGTTACTGAACCTAAGGTCCTAAGTTAACGTCCGAAACGCGTTAACTATATCTTAAATTGCCTACCTTTTGATAGCAAACCTACGAGATTTTATAAAACCGAAATTCTATCTACCTTTAATGTATAATACCCCGTTAATTCTACTTCTATAGAATTAATAACTATTATAGCATTAACCTATCTAAAGAAGTATGAGAATGATATTAACCCGGATATATAGGATAGAGCTATAATTGACTTTGTAAACGCTGAGTAATAGGACCTAAATGGATTCCTATTATACTGCATAGTATATTATAAAGATAGTGAATATAATAATACTATGCTATGGTATTGTATAAAGGAGGACTTTGTTAAATGGATAAAGGAAATATAGGTCCCTGTAAATAAGGATATTATATGGGACTTCCATAACTTCCTTTAGGAGTATGGAGTATTTGTCCCTATAGATGGGGGGGTTATTAGAGATAATATTTAGGAGTATGTTATTAATGTAAAAGAAGAGCATGAATGGACTCTATAAGAGATTAAGTATTAACTACGCACTATAAAGAAGCTTAACTTATAATAGAATCCAAGTAATATACTACTAGAGACGTGTTCTGATTCTATTACTCTAGGCATGAGTTCTAACGTTTTATATCTATCGCCTCTACCTCTATCTTTAGTTCTTTAGTATCCACTAATTTAACCCGCAACTTTAACTACTACCCCTTAACCTGAGTAAGCGCAAGATCTCCTTGCTTTATAGTCTAACAACATTTAAACTCTACTATAGTAGGATTAGGTACTATACCCTATTCTATTAAGATCTATATCCCTACTGCAGCCTATAATATAATCCCTACCTCCTTAATCTCTAATATAATCTTAACGTGGTTTAGCGCCACTTGGAGGCATCTTAAAGTTGCTTATAGAGCGTATAAAGCTCTATTTAGACTAGGAGAAGAAGTTTGGTAGGGAACTATATAATATCCTTAATTTAAAGCTGCATATCTTCTATAACTGTTGCTAGAAGGTTAGACTAAAACCTGACTAATATTATAACGCTTATTCCGTTATGCTTAAGGGCCGCGCTAGTACCTTCTATTATAATTATTTAGTAGGAAAAGGATATAATTTTAACTAAATAATGTATAAGACAAGATGCTACTTTGAAATAGAAGAGAATAAGTAGCAGTATATATTGGAGTGGAGAGAGACTACCTTTCTAAGAATTATTGCTATAAACCTAGGTGTTTCTTGGCTTGATTGTCTTTAAAAGCTCTTTAATTAACTTTAAATAATTTAATATGGTTTATCTAAATTATATTAAGAGGATTTTAGCCTATGTGATTAAGTTATTAGTGTATGCTAAGGTGTTAAAGAATGCAACCTTGCTCTCTTTAATCCTGTGAGTACTTATGAAGGAATATATACTTAATTAAGATTATTTGTTAGCACCGCTCTACGTTCTTAAGAAGTATAGTAATTTAACGCCTAACTCTAACCTACTTTAATTAAACCTGATTAATATGATTATAACTAAACTAATTGAATATATAATGGCTGTGGTAGGGAATATAGCAGAAGGTATAATTAGTGTTGACTATAAAGTAATTATGGAGGTCTTTATAGAGGTTTATTTTAAAGTAATTGCTAGAAGAAGTGCTATATTTGTAAGAAGCTAAATTGCTAGTTAACTAGGCACCCTCTTAATAGGTAAAAAGAGGCATATAATAAGTTTTACTAGAGTATAAGAAATGTCGGAAACTATAAGGTTACCATGGCCTACTTCTAAAGTTTTCTAGTTTAATATAAAGGCATAGAAGATCTTAAGGATAAGGTTAATAAGGCTAAATAGCTCCTTATAGATATAGAAATTAAGGACTACTTATTTAACTAATACTTCACTAAGTATAGTAAGGTAAATAGTATATAAACTATTACTGTTCTTAATAACCAATCTACGCTCCATTCTATTACAAAGTTAGATATCTTTAATAAGCTAAAGAAGAGCTCCACGTTCTACTTTAATAATAGATACTTGGTAAATATCTTCTATGGTATTATACTAGATACTAGAGCCGCAGGAGTATTTATAGTAGGAGAACCTTAAGTTTAAGCCCTTTAATAACTTAATACCTCTGTTTAGATTAACTAATTAACAGCAGGTTAATATACAATTTATTTTAGTAAGAGTACTATAATCTTTCTTGGCACAATTAGAGTCTAAACCCCCTTAGGATATATCACTTTTTATATTATTCCTATAAATACCCCGTTTCTATTTTATATTAGAGATATAGATAAATTAGGCGTTAAGCTTAATAACCTTAAGAATATACTTATTTAGGGAGATAATTGGGTGCCTATTATGCGTAAATAGGGTTACCCCTAGTTGCTCTTTTATTAACTAGAAAAGAGTATTGCTTAAAGCTACCTAACTAAGTTAAAGTTATATTAACTATACCATTAATTTAGCCACCTATTTATTTATTGATTGCTTAGGGTTCTTTAGTAAGCAGGTTATAAAGTTAAGGTTAAAGCAATTAAGCATTTTATAAAGTACTGCTATTACTGCTAAATAAACTAAAAGTCCCTTGGCCGATTTAAGTTCACCCTTAAAAATAACTATAACTTTAACTTTTATATTATTGTTGATGTTATATATCTTAGTGGCAAGCTAGTACTCTAAGTTATTAACTTTTTAACCTCCTTTTAAGCCGCACGTTTCTTAAAGGATATATTAGCTAGGAACGCATAGGATACCCTTTAATTATACTAGATTAATATTTACCTAGGACCCCCTAATTAAATTGTCTATAATATAGGAAAGAACTTCTTATTTATAGAGTTTTAATAATAGATAAAGGTAATGGCAATTAAGGTTAAGGAAGTCCCTATTAAGGCATATACTAGTATTAGAAAAGTAGAGCAATATTATACGCCATTATGCCGCGTATATAAGATTATTTCTTTAGAACTAGAGGATGCTAGTAAAGAACTTACCTTATAAATAGCTATTAAAGCCATTAATAATTTTGTTGGCCCGGATGGACTTATACCTATATTACTAGTCTTTAGCGCCTACCCTTAAATAACTAATAATTCTCTATTATCTCCCTCTGTTATATAATAAGCTAAGGCTATTTATAAGGTAATAAAGGAGGTATAATGTCTCTATGCTATACGCCAGGTTAATAATGCACTAGGAATAAGAAATGGCCTAAATACCTTAACTATACTTAATCTACCACTCTAGTCTAAGGTACGCGTATAGCGTAAAAAGGGAGGGTAGTTAGGCCTATATTAACTTATTACAATTAATGGTTAAACTTATACTATTTAGATGCCTTATAGACCTACTTAATTCCATTTAACTTTTATTAAGCCTTACTATAAAGATAATAGTTTTAAGCCTTTACAGAATACCCTAAAAGATGCCCTAGAGGAGAACTATAATTAATGTGCTTTAGAAGGCGACTACAATTCTAATATAATTGTAGTAGATATACCACAACTATAATGTGGTAGAGGTCACCTAAAGGAATTATAAAATTGCTAATATTTTATTAATTTTAAAGAGCAATTTATTGCCACTATTAAGAATAGAGTTAAGTTATTAATGGCCTTTATAACAGCTAAGGAGAAGGCTAACTTTAAGCTTGCAAAACAGCTCTAAAAGGAAGGTTATATTATAACTCCTAGAGCTCCTTTCTAAGTATCTAATAAGTAGGAGATTAATGGTCTTATTATAAGAGGAGTCTTTAAATTTAAGAAGTATAACCCTACTAAGTTTAATGAAGTTTGTATCTTTAAGTTAAAAATGGTTAATAAGATTAAAGGCAAAGTTATTAATACCCTATTTAAGAAATTAAGGCTTATTATCTAAGGTTACAACAATAATAGTAAGGAGGTAATTCTTATATAATCTCCTATAATTTAACAAGCTAGTTAGCGAGTTATTGTTATGCTAGCTCTCTCCTTAATAAAGAATAGAATGGCGGTTTATTTGCGAAATATTACCTAGGCCTATACTTAATTAGAGACGTACCTTTGGCGCTTAATATTAGTATACCTTCTAGAGCCACTAATATCCCGAAGATATAATTATGGTTATGCTTAAGCCATTATATAGAATTATAGAGGTAGGAACTTATTGGTGGGCTACCTATAGCAAGCACTATAAAGAGAAACTTTTAATAACTACTTTTATATTTAATTTATACTTCCTTATTACAATTATAGGAACCCTATTTAGAATTATTGGTATATAAACTAATAATATAATTATTTTAGGAGACAACTAATTCTTAGCTCTTAAAGAAGATAAGCTAGTAAAGGCAAATCTTATAGTAAAGCTAAAGGAAAAGCTTAATTTAATAATACTATTACTTTTTAATAGATGCATCCTCTCCCTAAATAAGGATTCTATTGCTTTACGCCAGAAGGGTTAAGATAAGAAGATTAACGTTATTAATATTAATTCTCTAAAGCAAGGATATGTGGAGCAACGCGCTTGTAGAGTTTATATTGCTTCTATCTATTAACCCAAGGCTTTATTTAATCTCTCTATTACTGCCTAATACTAGGAACTAACTAAGGGGTCGTTCGGTTGCAATCTGGAGGCCTTAGATTCAGTTTAGAATAGAGTTGATCTAGAGCTCCAATCTGATTCTGAGGCGACTGTTCGGTTGAATTCCAGTTCAACTTGACCTCAGCCACAAATTTTTGATGTTCCTCTTACCGCCCAAAAAACACGCTAAAACTGGGCGCACTTTACCGTATATAGAATCTGAACTGAAGGTCTTGGCGTCAGTTTGAAAAGGAGCCTCGAGCTCCTCAGTTGAATCTGAAGGCTTCAAATTGCACACGTCCGTGCAACTTGTAGAGCCACAGACGCGTGTCGAATAGGGAAGGAACGCGTTCTTTCTGCCGGACTTTCAGTTCAGATTCAAAAGCGTCAGATTGCAACCGAACGACCCCTAAGGATAACGCTCTTGCCCTAAATAAACGTCTTTTCTAGTAAATGAACTATCTCAATTAGGGACTACTCTATGTGCCTATTAATCTTCCCACCATTAAGCTCTTTGTATTTGTTAATAAATCATTTATAAATAACAAAGATTTTAGCTCCTAGCTAGAATATAAGATTATTATTACAAACAAATCTACTAGAGAGAATAACTTTATAATCTATAGCAATCTTATCTATTAGAGCTTAACCAAGAGTAAACGCGTTATTTAAAGCGTTTTAGCGTTAGAGATATATAGAATGGTTGGCGGAGTTAACATGGCAATTGTAATTAGAACTACCCTAAAAATAATTATAGATTAACTTGAACTTCCCATTATCCCTATAATTGTGTATACCAACTTATACTCCCTCTATAAGTGTTTAGTTAAGCTTAGTACCATAAAGGAGAAGCGCCTTATAATTAATATTATGGCACTTTAGCAATCCTACAAGCGTTAAGAACTCTTTAAGATTTAATGGATTAATGGCTAAGATAACCTGGCAGATGTAATAATAAAGGCAAACCCAAACAAGGCATTAGAGACGTTTGTTAATATAAATACTCTATATATGCGAGTTAAAGGTTAGGTTAAGAGGGAGTAGGAGATATGGTGAGGGCTACTAAGGCGTGAATATGGCTGGCAGAATTTGGTAGAATATGGCTGGTAGAACTTAGCAGAATATGGCTGGCAGAACTTAGTAGAATATTATAGCTAGCAGAATACGGCAGAATACAGTAAGGGTCGGTAATGTAGTGGGTGCTAGTACTGTTACAGCTTGATTGTGTTATTTATATATAGATAGCAACTATAAAAGAAAAGTTGCCAGTGTTAGGAATAAGGCACGTGGTTGTCACGTGTTGCTGCGGCACTAGCGTGGTGAGGAACCTTAAGTTCCTCACCCTTCCTTATTTGAAGAAAGAGAAGCATATTAACCAACATCACTGTAACCTACTTGAGTAGTCGTTATTGGTGAGTCACCCTGTGTGACCAACAATCGCCATTATGGCTCTGAATATTTTTGCTGCAAGGGTTACTATATACATGTCCTTTTTACTAAGTTGTTATAAGTCACCTTATATATAAAGACAGGCTTTAAATTTAATAAGATATCTATTAGTGTTAAACTTATAAGTAAACACCCAGGTGAAGGGTATGACGTCGAGCGACGCTATCCGTTTGACGGACTCAAATGTCCCTCACTACTTAAGATTAGTGTATTCCTTATTGGCGGCTTCTATAAAGCCATCTTTATATAGGTGAGCTTAAAGCTCCTTCTAGCTACAAGGTGGTAGTAAAAGCTTATTACGGTATAATTACTTCTAGTTATATCTAATTCCAATAGTAAAGGCTCTGTAGAAGGCAGGAAGGGTATCTAATTACTTAATATCTATTAGGTAAGCTACTTAACGTATTAAGAGCTTCTTAGTTCTTTTACCTTCTATAATATTAGCATCGCCTATATCGCCTATAATCTCCTATCTTAGATAGGCTTCTTCTTTAGGAACAAGTTTAAATTAAGGTCTTCAATTAATTAAGGTTCTAGCGTCTTAGCTAGGGTAGAGAGGCCAGGTATAGAGTTATTCTTTAAGGATTATAGGCTGATTACGTTATTATCTTAATTTTAATTTTTATTAGTATCCACCTATTAACTTCCACCACTATCCACCTCATCCTTCTTATCTGACGTCTCGTCCTCCTTATCTAATATCTTATTAAGCTCTTTCTAAAGCGTCCTATTACTATTTAACACATTAATTACCTCCAGAATTTAATTAGCTCGTTTTTAGAGCAGATTCGCAAGATCTAGCTAACTATCATTATAGAGCAATTACTTATTAAACGTCACATCTCACATTTAAATTACCTTCTTTTTACTAGGTATATAGACCCTATAGATATTCATTAACTAGTACCTAACCAGGTATCCAATATAAGCCCTTAGCTCAAGCTTTCATATACATAAGATGTTGTATTTAAGCGGGTAAGCTCTACAGCCATATATTTATAGGTGAGCTATATTCAGCTTTAATAGCAAGAACCCTAATACTAACTAAAGCTTTTTAAAAGGTATTATCTAGCTAAGCTAGGCGTTTGGTGTCTAATTAATTAAATACGCTGCAGCTCTAGTAACCTCTAGCTATAGTTCTTCTAGTAGTTAAGCTTCAATTCGCATACACCAAAACTTAATAATAATTACCCCCCCAGAACATTTAGCAGAAGCATTCTAAGACTTTATATATAGGGCCGATTTCTCTAGTAATATTCCTTTTTAAGTCCTCTAAGCGTCAAACTTGCCACCTAGGGACGTTTTGCTATCAATTTAAATTATTACAATTTTTAAGTCATACTAATGCTCCACCCTATTTAAATATCATATAATTGCTTACATTATTAATAACTTATAGGCAAAGGTCTCTACCTCATTCATACGTAGATATTCATTATAAAAATATATCGTCTAGATATAACCGTTATACGTCACAATCTCTAGAAATAAGTCAATATGCACTTAGTAGAAGGGCCTAGTTGCCTTACTAGTAGGTGTTCTTCTTAATATAATTTCATAAGCCTTGCTAACAGCACAGGTTTTATAGTCAATTATTACTAGACCTTAAAGTTTCGCACCACCTGCTTTTTAGGGTAAATGCTTAATTGTATTAGGTCCTGCATAGCCTAGTCTCTTATACCAGAGTTTGCCTAATATTTCCTAATTAGAAAGGGGGTCTTATAATTAGATTACAAATAAGGCCTTGCTTAGGGTCCTTAGTCATAGTTCGTTGTACTTAAGCATTAATTAGTTATAATGGCTCTCGCAAAAGGCGAACATCTTATAATTATTCTTATAATATAGTAGGTTTCTTTTATTATCCCACCATATATTCTTCTTATTAAACTTCTTTAGGCAGGCTAAATTTATATAAAAGGCTAGTATATATACTATATTAGCTAAAAAGATATTTCTAGGACCCAATAGCGTCTAAATAGTAATTACTACCATCTCTATACCCTTAATTAGATTAATGCCCGTTCTAGCATATATAAAGTCATTGCTTAGTTAGAGCTCGTCGACAAATCTTAATTAATCATTAATAACGTGTATTATGGTTCCGCTATTAAGGATCACGCTATTACGCAGCTTATAGTCAGTGCCTACTTTATAGGCACCTATTTAATATACGGCAAAGGTACTATCGTCTTCCTTTTAACTTCTATCTTAGTTTAGTGCAGCTTCCTTTTCTAAAGACTGCTTCCTAACCTTCTCTAGTGTTCGCTTGTGCCATTCTAGGGCGTTAGCAATCTTTTCCTCAACCTTTTTAGCTATAGCTATATCTAATTTCCAGTCCTTTAATTAAACCGACTTGTTAATATAAGGACAATCTTAGAACCAATAAACAGCTCCACAGTAGCATGTTGGGGTATCCTTCTTCCATGCCGTCTTGGAAGGGGCAGGAGCCTTATCCTTAGGAGCCTTATCCTTAGGAGCCTCATCAATTAACTTGCCCTAAAAGCTTACTACATTAGCACTAAACTAAGCTCTATTTTTCTGCTAGGCAGTCTCTAATCTTCAATAGTCCTAATATATGTCAACTATTTAATATATAGATAACACATAGTCGTTGGCCTAGTTGTGTTTATTAAATTTAACCCTCCACATTAAGGCCTAATTTGGTAATACTGGCTCTACCACCATTAGGAAGTCTCTAATTACTTAGTCGCCTTATATATCTAGCAGCGGCCGTCGAAATCGGACTCTGCACCTGTACGTGGTGATGGCTACGAACCTAGGTCTTCGAAGCTCAGATCCAGAGCCAACGCAGAGACGTCGCACAGCGTGCGGACAGGACCTGGTGGTGGTTGTGGGCGTTAAGGGCGGTGGTAAAATTTTTTCGGATGGTGAGATCTTGAAAACCACCACTGTTGGCCCTCTATAATACGACGACTACTACTGTTCTCCTATCTAGGGCACCTGTATAATCCAACATAGATAGATAGTACTCGATAACATCCCCCAACCCCCAAATTGAAAGCATTAACGACCTTATATTAATGAATAAGTAAACGCGCGAACAAACGAACGTACGAGTAAATATACGGCCCCTCCTAACCCCTAGGGTGGTCGCCCGCGGAGCATGCGGTCACTCGCTGTACTGCCATAATACTACTAAAACCGTTAGCCGGATAACCCCGTATGGTTTTCCTTATCTCCTCTCAACGGAGTGGTGCCCTTAGAGAGGGCCTAGTGACTAGGGCCTAGGCATAAAAAATACCCAGGTACACACATCCCGCTTTTATCTTTTGGTATTAGGATAGTAGAACAGATAAATCCCCCTTACGCCTTTAATGGCTCTAGGGGGGGGGAGGCAAGGCGTATATAGCAATAGTTAATAAGAGATAGCACATAGGGGATGGTTAAGATATGGGAGAGGCAGCAACAAATATACGGTAATTAATTGGCAAGGCCTAGCTAGGACGTAGTGAACCCTAGCTTTAGATAAGCTAAAGAAGGAAGCAGTGGTTCCTAAGGAGTTCAAAACATCTAAGGAGGAGGACGTGCTGTAGTCCTGTAGGGCCGTAGCTACGTGCAAATATAGCAAATTGGGGTTTTTCATCCTACTGAGGCTGCTTATAGGGTTTTTCCTCCCCTAACTACAGGGGTTTTCTTCCTGTAAATACATAAGTTTTCCCCCCTGTGCGGAGTAGTCTGCGTGGGCCAGTAGGATCCGTATTAGACGTTAATCAAAGAGTTACTACTATATATCTAGCAGCTTAATCTTTTTATAGTTGTTATACATCTTCTCCCACTGCTATAGCCAGGCCTCAAAGTTCTAGTTCTTCAGGCCCTTTTTAACCTTGGCGTATTAAGTAGATAGGTAGAGCTAACGTACTATATCAGTAGGGGCAACTCTCTCCTTAAGAGCCACTAGGGTATCGTATACTAAGTCAACACCCAGTATATAGGTATTAAGGTTCCTAGTTACTATACCAATAATATAGCTTTATAGAGAGGTTAAAGCTATCTTCTTCCTCTTATATTCCTTCTCTGCCGTCTTATATCTCTCACAGAGAATTCAAAGCTCATCCTTCTCATCCTCAGAGAGAGTTACATAGGAGGTTATTCCTATCTTCACATCTAAAGGCTTAGGAAAGGCTAGTTTAATTAGTTAGGGCAACTAATCCTATTTAGTTAAAGAGTTAACGTATTTCCATACATCTCCTATTTAAGCTCAAAGTCTAACAAGGTTAATCCATTCGTCCCAGTCAGCTTAACTCAATAATATCACCGTCGTGGTAATAGTCTAGGTAGGTGGTTAAGAAGTTATATTAAAAAGGTGCTTACAGGAAGGATAAAGGATTTAATAATAAGTAGCAACTTAATAAGGGGTAGAATCAATTAAATAGATCAATCAAATTAATCAGTTAAATAGGGGCAATACGGCAAGCAACCCAGGCTTATAACTGTTAACCGGATATCCGTGCACCAATCATAGGAATTAAATAAGGACTATGTCTATTAAAATGTGGTTCTAAGACCTCTATATATACACAAGGAAAGGTGTAGGAAAGGAAAGAGAAGGAGGGTAGGGGGTGGCAACGGAAACAAGGAGTAGGTGTCCGAGTCAAGACGGGGTAGGTGACCGAGTCAATGACTGACTCAATGACTGACTCAAGGGGTAGGTAGCTGGGTCGGGGCAGTAAGGACCTGATTCGGGTCGACATTTTTCGAATCTCAATACATCCGTCAAATAACGATAGATGTTTCGAAAGCCGGACCAAGACTTCACTGGGATGATGGTGTTAGGAGCAGTCTTCGTATATAAAAACATACACAACGAGCCGTCCAAGCTACTAAGTTTGTCCAGAACAACGGTAACAATATCGTCGAATTCATCGTCAATCTCGAATTACGGGTATGTCAACTAGGTGTATATCATTAACGGCTAAGATTCAATTCTTCCGTACCTCGGGGAAGACGGCTGGCTTCAGATAGCCAGGAACCTGACTCTAAAGTTGCACTTGTCGACGCTCGCATACTGAATTTGGACTTCGACAACACTTTGGGAAGTTAGAGTGTAAGCTTTGCAGTGTGTGGGAATTGAACGAGCGACTTGATTGTGAATGTAGCTCTAGAGTCTCTATATATACACGAGGTAGGTGGCAAGAGGCTGACGACGATGATCCGCAATCTCCACTGTAGACAGCGCCACTCAGTCGGTGATAGGTAATAGAAATAGGTAATGGAAATAAGTAGTGAGACATGTGATGGCAAGAAACAGGGTAGTGAGTCACAAGGTAGCGCAAGCTTTGGTACCGGTAGTCGGTTACATAGAGACACAGGTGCCTCATCTAGAAGATTTCTCATAACCTTTGAACTCCTCAAGCTGAGAATTCATGTTTTTGATGTGAAATATATCGCCGTCATGAAGCCCTTCACTTCTTGGCGTATTTAGGACGTCAAAAATACGAGCTTGGGATATAAGTGAGTCATATGATACAAGACCACTTGATCCCGTCGAGCCCCTGCAGATATCTTTAATTGGACCAACGAATATACTGTCAACGTCGAACATTGGAATAATCTGCAGTTGAATACCGCCTACAGAATCCCGTCCGGTGACTTGCTATTCGATGGAGGCTCCGATTTGACTTGTTTCCTCATTTTCATGAGACTGCACCGATTTACCTTGTCAGAATTAAGCGAGAGATGCTGACTAAGCTCTGGACACGTCGCGAGAGCGAGCTCTGCATGCCAATCTAGATAGACATCAACCGCATCTACTGCATCACGAATCAATCAATATTCATCGTCTGCGTCATCTCTATCATCAAATAGACCCTCAAGACACCTCCGCTGTGACCTTATGACCTTGTAATTCCAACATACCTGAGCCTGTTTTCCAACTTTTCTAGTTTTGAGGTCCAGTTTTGTTTCCATAACCTTCACTTTTCTTTGTGCGAGTGGGTGCCATCAGCCATCTCCGTTGTGACAAACTGCTTGACTGTACCAGGGCTAGTTGAGATGTCATCCAACCACATCTGGTCTGGAAGCACGATGTAGTTTTAAGTTGGGGTCAATCTGTTCATTCGACGAATCAAGGAACCCATATCTCCGGTCATTCCTTCGCCGGTAATGCCGTTCACTCCGCCGAGGAATGGCCTGATAACAAGTTTTCGGCCCTCCATACAATCAAAGTTAATCCACATTGCTTCCATCTCTATTACTTAAATTAAGTCTAAGCCCAAACCCAACCAGAGCGTCGACCGTAAAAACCAGATTAGGAAAGAAGAACTCGTGTGTAGATTAATATATAAAGAAAAGAGGCTATATATACATAAAGTGGGTGGCGAAACGCTAACAACAACGATTAACGGCCAAGATCCGGGCAGTTACACTTGGCAGTAACTTTACTGCCCGAATCTTTTGCCAAGTTCGATTCTGCCGGTATAAAATCAGTGGCTTAGAGCTTATTTTTAGTGTTATAGATCTTAATTTTAGAACCGTATATTCATTAATTAGCATAGAGCCACGGCGTCGCAATTCAGTCATACTTAAGTTATAATCTATACTGCATTATAAGCCTTAGCGTGGTGTTATACGCCAAAATATTCAATAAGGTTTAAGAAGGGGTTATAATTTAATTTAATTATAGATATTATAATATAAAGTCACCGCGGCGTAGTAGTACAGTAAGTTCTGCAATTACTTTAATTTAATTTAGAGCTAGCCTAATATAATTACACCACTTTCCCAAAGTTCTTAAGTGGCCCATTAAGCCATAATACAAATATATAGGTTTTATATAACTTGGGGCGTTAAAAATAAGATAAGAATAACACAATTAATTTAAAGCCTTGCTAATATATAGTTTGATAGAAAATAACGTCTTTTTTTAATAATTTTAATATGCTACGGATGGGAACTAAACCCATAACCTCCTACTGCTTAATTAGGCTAAGGGCCTCGGCGGCAATATAATAAGGCTTATAAGGCTCGGCGGCAATATAATAAGACTTAACGCTAAGCGTTAGAAGCAACGGAGATTTAAATAATCCGACGGTCAATATTATTGGGCAATATCGCCAAATTACCCAATATTGGCCAATAATTCTTGGCATTCCCCACAAACCTAAATTTCTTTTACAATATTTATTATATATACAATAAAATGGCTTCTGATGATGGAATATCAAATTCTATACTATCTGCTAGTACGGAGAGACTAAAAGATAAAAGGAACCCTAAAATCTGGTGCCATACACAAGATCCATATAATAATGAACCAAAAAAATACCGGGATAAGCAATATATTTTATATTGCAAATACTATATAGAAGAACTATATAGCGCAAAGTGCGTTACCAATTTCTGGAATTATCTTATAAAGAAGTATAAGATTACTATTTCTAAAACTCCGGGTATTGTTTATTAAGGTGCTAAAGAAAAGCTTTAAGATCTATATATATAGCTTTGTACGAAACATAATTATATAGAGGTTAATTCTCTTATACTTAAAAACGCTCTTAATAAGGAGGCTATTACGGTTGCCCTTATTTCCCTTATTACTATACAAAATCTTCCACTTTAACTTATTAAATGGCCAGAGTTCCATATATTTTACTAGGTCCTTAATTTAGAGGTAGAGGGTTTTATTATAACAGCTTATACATAAGTAAAAAAAAGGATTAAAGAATTATGGGAATTAATAAAAGACATTATACAAAAGAAGCTTTAGTCAGCAATATTAAGTATTTATCTTTTAGTTAATATTTGGACCTCTCCTAATTAGCATCTTCTCCTTAAAGTCTACGCCCACTTTATTAAGTAAAACTTAAGGACTCTCTAGAGCTCTCCTTGCTCTTTATACGGTACAATCTTATAATAGAGAGGATTAGTTCTTAACTCTGCTTCTTATACTAAAGGACTACGGGATTATATAAAGGCTTAGTATAGTTATCTTAGATAATGCGGGAATAAACAATACTCTTTATTATATAGTTAAAAAGTATATAAAAGAGGAGGAAGCTATTATATGGAAATCTTTATATAAATTAATCCGTTATAATAGCTATATTATTAATCTTACTATTTAAGCCTTTCTTTTTAAGGTTAAAGTTAAGCAGATTAATTTGTACAAAGCTAAAGATAAAGATAAATTTTTTTAAGATATAAGCGCCCTTGGAAGCTCTATAATAATATTATATATATATAAAGCTCTCCTGGCTGTATAAGGGCTATTAAAGAGCTAGTAGGAAGACAAATTCTACTTAATAATCGTATAAGATGGAACAGCTAGTATAAGATATTGCAGGTTGCTATTTAACATAAGCCTATAATAGACCAATATATAAAGAAGTACAGCTTAGATAATAATTTTCTAAATCCTATAGACTAGAAACAGCTTTATATAATAATAGGCTTTCTTCTTATCTTTAAAAAAGCAACTCTTATAACTTAAGGGCATAATACAATAATCTTAGATATGCTTTTTTAAATAGACCTCCTTATGCACCACTTTAAAAACAGCTTAGTAAGGCATATATATTTAGAGGGAGTATATATAGGCTAATATTATATAATAGGAAGATTATAAAGAAGATAAATTCTTCTGCAAGCGGATTAAGGCTAGTTAGGAGGCATTTAATAAATACTACCTAAAGTCTAATAAGTCTCCACTATATGCTACAGCAATTATTTTTTATCCATAACGTTGTACAGAGTATATTAAAGCAAATTGGAGTAAAAAGTGGCGAAAGCTAGTGCTTAATACAGTAGAGCAACTTTGGAACGAGTATTAAAGTTAGTATTAAGGCCCCCAGCCTTTACCATAAGCATTAAGTACTGCATTATATAAGAAGGCCTTATCTAAAGAAGATCTTAATCTATATAAGCAGCTTATTAAGAACCTTAATAGGTTTAATTACCTAAAGAGCCAAGATAAGTATAAGAACTATATTACTAAGAACCTACTTTGTATTAAGGTTTCTCCTCTTAATTAAGATAAGCAATATAAGCATTAGCCACAACTCTTATTAATGGCTATTAATATTTTATTAATTCTAGCTATAGTAATAAACCAGAGCGGATATTTTTAGGGGTATATTATATGGTTTTATAGGAGCGAGCAAAGCTTGGGGTTAATATAATTGAGATACTTAAATACTTAAAAAATTGGAAGTAGAATTAAATGGCAATAGAAGAGTTCTAATGGAGAAGAGTTAATTATATAGATAAGAAAGGAAAAAAAAAAAACTCTAAGCTAGATACAAAATAGAATAGAATATATATACGTATTTCTTCATATAATATATAATTGTGCGCTCCTTCTTTATATAGTACTTTACTTTATTCAACCTCTCTTCTTCCTTTATCTTTAACCCAGCTATTATCTACTACTATAACCAGTTCTAGCTTATCAGCTACTATTAAAACGTAAGTATCCTGGCTTTATATAAGCATTGCCTAAGCCTCTAGCCTTACTAATATACTCTTAACTACTTGCCTTATATAAGTGTTAAGCACTAATAAGTAAAGCAGCAATAGTAGCACCACTACTATAACTACTACTACCACTACTACCACTACCAGCTTATTAACTACCAACATATAAGTATTCTTACTTTGTACGAGCATTGCTTAAGCCTTACCTTTTACTAATTTACCCTAGTTGCTTGCTTTATATAAATACTAACATATATATAGGGCTCTTATTCTCTAGGATGCCGCCACTGCCACCTAAGCCCTTACTGCCGCCGCCTAAAACCCCTAAGCCCCCATGCTCTTTATAGAACAGCAGCAGTTAGCCCTATATATATATAGTCCATAGGGCTAAGCACTTCTAGCCCTTCCTAGGCAGGATATGTTGTTTATATACGGGAGCATTCACCTATATTAGATAGGAATGCATTGGCCTTTATATATTAACGCTATCCTTATATAATCTTGTGGAAGGGTAGTGGATTAACCTTGCTAGCGGTGCCGCAGCGCTATACTAGGCCCACAACCCTTCCCATTATGCCATTAGGCTAACAGTTACTTTGGCGGTTACTACACCAATTATAAATGGCCTAACTATGCTAGTTAGTGCACCGTATAAGACGGAGGTGATAATGCACCTATGCTAGCTAACCGTGGCTTGCCCCTAGTAGGGGGAGGGAGGTCTGGGATGACAATAGATCCTCTCTTAATAGAGGATAATAAGCCTAGGGCTACGGCCCAAAATGCAATTATTTTAGCTTAGGTACGTACAAATTCTCTCTCTTATATACATTAGCATATATCTAACTATTAGCAGCAACCTGTATATACCTAGCTGGTAGGGGGTGTCTCTAGCACCTAGATCTGTTCTGTACCTCTACGTAGTATCTAGAATAAGTAGCTATATAGTAAAACCAAACAGATTACTATATATACAGTTATTATAAGTTTAATTTATTTTAATGTTGCGGAAATATAATTTTCTGGTCTATATTGGCCAATAACCGATATTGGATTGACATTGGATTTGCTTATTTTTATCTAGCCTGATTAGAAGGAAGGTAAGGCTGCTCAGTTACTGCAGGAGAGCTATAATACTTAGGGTAGTGTCGAACTTTAGGAGAGTCGATTATTTAGGATCTCTATTACTGTAGTAGCCACTACAGTAATAGAGACACCCCAAATAATTAAGATCGCGATTGTTAAAAAGTTGCGAAATGGCGTTAAATAGCTACGTCTCTGGTTAACTTTAAGCCAGTATATAATTTCCTAACTAGGCTTAACCTGCTATATACCTAATTACTTAGTTATATAGGTAGAATAACTATAGCTTATATCTTAAATTGTAATAACCTAAGGTCCTAAGTATTTAGCTGCGTAAGGGAGTTATTAGAGTTATTAGAATCTTCAGAGTCCTGGCTAGAGGATACTAGTATAGAAAATAGTAAGCTAAGTAGACGGATAAATATATTTAATAGTATTAACGGTTGCTCTTAAGAGGATTTAGATAAGGTTAACAACTAGGTTAACTAACGTTTCCGCTTATTAGTAGCTGCTTATAGTAAGCACTGTAATCTCACAGGTGCAGTTAATGCAGGTAGTGCATTTAACAATATTTTAAGCTCCTTATAGACCCCTACTACCAATCTCGCCTTATACTACTCTAAGTATAAAACTAAATAGTACTATAGATCTTGCAACTTTTTAGTATATATATGTTAGAAAGGCCGCTATAAGGTTAAAGTCCTTTAGTTATTATAGGGCTCTAAGTTCCAATTGCTCTTTGGCTTTACTATTAGTTTAAAGAAATAGCTTAGCAATTAGTAGTATATTACTAGGTTCCGAAGTTATATTAGGGACGTCTTATTTAGGTATATTTGGACCCTTATTAGCCATAGACTAGGTACTAGCTAGAACGTTAGTAGAAGCTAATAGGGTTTATACTACCTAAGACTTAGTGCGTAAAGCTATAGGTGCTTAAGTATTTTATAACTAGAGTTTGTTCTATAATATAGGGAGTAAGATATCTATTATCTATTTTCCTTCTCCTGTTTTAAAGCCTTTAGTATAGTTTAGCCGTTATAACAGTCCGTTAGTATTATAGGACACCTCTATAATACCTTATATACGCCTACCTATTTCTACTAACGTAGTAAGAAGAGACTAACCGCGAAACGGCAATCTAATGGCAATCTATAGCAATCTAATAGCAATCTAACGGTAATCTACTGCATTCTGCCATATTATGCTAAGTTTACTAGATCTTACTAAGTTCTACTAGAACTGCTACTTAAATCCTATTCTGCTCTATATATATATTAACTAAGTAACTAAATTTATAATATATACCCTTTCCCCCTATTTTCTTACCTTATCTCCTTATATAACGTCTTAACTTTATTACGCGGTTTATATATATAGCTTAATAATATCTCCTTCGCTATATATTATTACTGCTTATACTTACTCCGTAACATTACGTTATATTAACCTTATATACTGCCCTCTAAAATATAAAATAACTCTAAAGCCCCTATAATAGCCGCTGGCATTATATCTATACTCTAAAAATAATTAGTAAAGATATAGAAGTCTTTTATAAACGCCCTTATATAAAACTAAGCCACTTTAACTTAATAATAAGTTAAATAAGAATTATAATACTAGTAAATAATTAAGAACCTCTAAGAAGAAATCTATACCCTTAAGATGCCTATATTAGGGCCCTAAGACTAAACGCTATCTCCAGAGATAAATATATGGGATAAGAGTCCTAAACCTGTAGTAGCTATTTACCCTAAACCAACTACTATACTATAGCGATCTAAATGACTACTAAACTCTTTAATATTTACTGGTAAATAATAAGAACTCTAATTATTTCTAAGCTAGCTTAAAAATAAGCTAACTAGTAATGCTAACCGCTATTTAACTAAAGCTAACTAATTCTACTACGCCCTAAGTTAACTAGGAGAAGATATAGCTGTCAGATAATCTGTATTCTCGAAAGGCGTGGGTCACGTGTACAGGTCACGTGCACTGTAAAATCTCTTTGTAGCTCGCAGCCCTAGGGCCCTAGGACATTGACATCAATTAACGATCAAGTCAAGATCATTAATCAATCAACCCATTTTATTAATGAACTGCTCTACACGAACTACGTGATAGTTATAAGCCCGGTCCGCCGACTCAAGAAGCTATTTAGCTATTACTCAATTATTTGAAGAAATTCTACCTTATCGTCAAACTCTGACACCTTATTGTTAAGGACGTAGACTCTGACAGAATCCTACCTTAAGTGTCATAGGACGATTCTGACACAAGATTCTATGAGATTCCATGAGATTCCACGAGAAATCCTACCTTAATCGTTAAAGGACGATCCTGATAATAAGGACGATCCTGACGACAAAATACCATCTTAATTCCTTCTTTGCCTATTAGTTAAATGACTTAACTGTTAAGTTTGTTGACGACGATCATCCTTAATAAGCTAGAAGACTGGGAATAATGGCTATGGCAACTCCGAGCCGTCATGGATTAGCAAATTTAGGCCTACATTAACCCAGCCACAGAAGCACCTTAAGAAGGTCTACTTAAAAAACTACCTTATCCAAAGGTTATAGATTTTAATAAGAATGTAACCTTATATACATAGCTCTTATTAAATTAATAGAAAGCGTATAAAAACAGTAGACGATACTATAACTAGGACATAAAGTATTTCCTAAGACAGGAAGATTATTTTTAATAAATCTATACCTAGATTACATCTACAGTATTAAGTTAGAAGAAGCTACTGCTTAACCCTTTCTTAACTATTAAAGAATGGCTATCTTGGTTAAAGAAGAATATAGAACCTACCTTATTATTTATTAGGAAGAAGGTATAATACTAGTATATAGAAGCCCTTAAGGGGTTTAAACAGTTATTAAAATTAAACTAATGGCTAGATTAATGGGAATACGCAATATCCCTAAGAGAGAAGTACAAGATCCCTTAAATGTTCAATAGAATCTAGCTTCAAGATTTAGTAGAAGTTATTTAACCTTTTAGCGATGCCTACTATATAAAGTATACTACCAAGTTAAATAACCCTTAGAAGTTAAGATCTTCCAAATACTATAGAGTAGCAAAGGAGCTGCAAGAAGGACTTAGAACATCCTTAAAGAAAGCTAATGCTACTATAAGAGGCAGTACCTTTAATGCAGACTTTACAGAGCAAGCTACTAAGGATCACTCTAATACTACTAAAGGGTTATAAAGAGGAAAGGCCTTAGTACGCAATAGACGCTTAAAGAGAGCTGGGACACTGGTAGATAAAAAGACGTCCTACAAGAAACCAACGCCTAAGTGCTTAGCGTGCGGAATATAAGGACACTCCATTTAGGACTATTAGTGTTTATTTAAAGACAAGAGACCTGTAGGAGTTATAATAGAAGATATACGCATTAATAGGGCACTAAAGAAGGTAGAAAAGAATAAGAATCTTACTAACTAAGTTACTAAAATTAGACTTAAAGAATAAGAAGACAAAGCTTAATAATAACAGAATAAGAGCCAGAAAGTTAAGATTAAGGGAGAAGCTAATGCAATATTTCTAGAATTGTATTACACCGGTTAACTCTATCCACTAAAGCTATTAACTATTCTTGACTTAGGAACCACTCTCTATATCTTTAATAACCTTGCTTATTTTTACAATTTTAGGAAAGCTCTAAAATATAAATATATTATCGCCGGCAGCTTAGAAGTGCCTATACTAGGCTATAGTAATATTACTATCCAAGTTATAAAACTAGATAAGAGCAAGGGAATCCTATATCTTAAGGACGTTACCTTTTACATAGACTTTAATATAAATCTAGTGTCGTTCCGTCTACTTTAAAAATAAGGGTACTACTAGGACAATAAAGGAGACAATAATCTTTTAGTTTAGAAGGATGACACAATCCTATATTAAATAGAAGAATGTTATAGACAATAGACTATTAAATACGTCTGACTAGGAAGTTAATTAGCGTTTAATATAAGCCGACTGCTACGCCGCCAACGGAAGCGCAGAGTATTGTTAAGAGACGCTTATCTAGATTTAAAAGGTAATGCGTATCTATAGTATCTATGTCTAGGTCATCTAGGACCTATAAGCCTTTACTATTTAGGTCTCAACGCCCTAGAAGTTAAGCTTTAAGGCCTAAAGATAACGGAATATTAATATTGTAGTCTCGCCAAAATTAAGCGTTAGGTCTTAAGAAGGTTCTTAGAATAGAATATTAATAATCCTTGTCTTAATCTCTATATTAACTGGACTAACCTTAAGGAAGCGCATGCTGGATTTATATAAGTTATATTTATCTATAATACCTTCTTAGGAAGAACCTTCCTGTATTTTATAACAACGCATAGCAAAGAGAAGGAGACACTATAAGTGCTTAAAGATTTTATCTAATGGATTTGTCTGAGGCATAACCTTAAGGTTAACACTATTAGATTAGATAACAAGCTAGGGAGAAGGAGAACCCTTAAATGGCTACGGACCTAAGGGATTATATTTAAGCCTTTAGCGCCTTATACCCAAGCTTAAAATAGTACTGCTAAACGCTTAGGGGGTATAATTATTAAGAGAGCATGTATAATAAGAATTGCTGCTAATCTACCACACGATCTATAGAAAGAGATAGTTGACTATATAGTCTACCTTTAAGATTAAACGCCACAGGAAAGCAATGGTTGGAAATCGCTATATAAGAGGTTCTATACCTTCCTAGCCAATAGGTTAAGAAAGCTGTAACTAGCGCACCTAAAAGCCTACAGCTGTAGGGTGTACGCGATAATATCGGACACCCAGCTAAAGAAGAAAAGGCTGAGCAAGCTAGATCTATAAGCCTATATTAGCTACCTTATTGGCTCTAACTCTACCAATATCTATAGGATCTGGATCCCATATAAAGGTATTATTATCTCTACTAGGGACGTCATCTTTAATAAGAAGACGTTCTTTAATGGTAAGCAAATGGATATCTTAAAGGACCTACACGCTGAGTTAGACACGTTAATTGAAAAGATTTAACTCCCTAATACCCTAACTAAGAATAAGGTCCTTCTAGAAGACAATAAAAAGGTATTTAAACCGCCAATTTAAGAGAAAGACGATAATATTAATGAGCCAGTTTAAACCTTTAATAAGTTAGTAGATCTTAAGCTTATAAGAGCTCTTAAAGATGTGTATTATATACTACCTCTAATAGAAGAAGATAAAGAATCTCTATATACCTTTTATGTTGAGTATCCTATAAAGTTAGATATATAAGGTACTAATTAGGACATTATTAGCCGAGTAGGAGATGGGTTTTATACTTAGGGGGTGTTTAACGACTCTGTTAAGGACTTATTTAAGAAAGCCTATAATAATAGGTTTAAAGACTTTATTTCTAAAAGGATCACATTAGCCTATTACGGCGCCTTCTTAGTAGGAAGGAAGTTTAACCTTAATAGTTAACTTAATAACAGTAAGCTAAAATTAGGTAGAATACGCGATGTTAGATTATATAGGAAGAACCTACCTCTACCACCTTAGTTAATCTAGGACCTTAATATACATCCTCTTTAAGATTAGTTCTAAGAGGCTTAACGAGCCTATCTCTAATCTTATTATTAAATAAGGTTGTTTTAAGAAATAGATAAGAAGTATATAAAGGGACAGTAGGTCCTTAGCTTAATATAGGTGTTTATCTATAAGACAGACAAGCACAGATTCCTCTAGAAATGCAAGGCACGCTTAGTAGTATATGGAAATTAATAGGCCCTAGGAGACCTACCTATAAGAGCTACTATATTAGCTAGTACGACCTTCTAAACCCTTATAGCGATTACTATAAAATTTAACCTAGAGATAACATAGATAGATATAGTTAACGCGTTTATCCATTGCGATCTTAATAAGGTTATCTATATAAAGCTACTGCTAGGGTTTAGTAAAGAAAAGACAGATAAAGTACTGCGCTTAAGAAAAGCCCTATACGGACGATAATAATCACCACTATTATAGCAGAAGAATCTTATAAGCTTATTAAACGAATTGGGTTTTAAAGAGGTACCTTAAGAGCCGTGTGTTATGCTAAAAGGTAAAATAGTCGTCTTCTTTATGTTAATGATATTATCTTCTGCTACTAAAAAACAGATAAGAAGAAAGCTTAAGAAGTAATTAAGGAGCTAAGCAAGGAATACCAGATAAGTATCCTTAGCAAGCTAAAATGGTTTCTAGGAATCCATATGCTATATAATTATAGCTAGAGGCTCCTATAGCTATTCTAGGAAGCCTATATTAAGAAGATAGCTAACCAGTATAAGATAGATCTTAAAGGGCGTCTTCTAGATACTCCTATGGCAGAATTAGAACTCCTTTCTACTAATTACCATATAATCCGTCTAACGCGTCCGTCCCCTAATATAGACCTATTAGTCCGTCCTATATCCCTACTAGCCTCTATAATGCTATATTAGAGAAAATTAGGTTTAGTACTCTATGCAGCCACTATAACGCGTCCAGATATTGCCTTTGTAGTATTACGGCTGGTAAGGTTTAATTAGAACCTAAGCTAAGAGCATTATTAAGTGGCAGATAAAGTCATCTAGTACCTATATAGCATAAGAAGCAGAGCAATCTGCTATAGAGGAGATAAGGAAGGAATGAACAATAGAGGGAGAGATAAAGGAATACGCGATAAAGGATAAGATAACAGAAGAGACAGTACATAATTATTTATCTATGCCAGAAACACATTATTTATAGACAACTCCGTTAATAGAAAGAGCTTATAAGGATATATTATAAAGCTATTTAGGGGGCTGATTGCTTAGAGAGCAAATAAGCAGGATATAGTTATAACGTTAAGTACAGAAGCTAAGTTGTTAGCCATATTATAGATAGCAAAGGAAGCTATCTTTATTAGTAGGCTATTTAAAGCAATAACATTACACCTAAATAAGCCCTTAATTGTTAAATGTAATAATATACAGATGCTTTAACTAATTATAGAAGATATAGCAAAGCTAATTACGAAGCTCTAATATGTTAATATCTATTAACACTAGCTATATTAGGAATACGCAATAAGACAAGTATAATTTTAATAGATAGTAATAAAGGAGATAATTGCTAATAGACTTATAAAGGCCCTACCTAAGCAGAGGTTTTAAAGCTTCGTTAATATAATTGGGATGGTGGATATTAAGGAGTAGCTAGATAAGGAGAAGCAACTAGAGGACCTAAGGGACAGTATTAGAGTAAGACGGAAGGGTTTAGATAAGATTACGGTTTAATTAACTTATTAACGGACACGAGAAGGTGGCTAGCTTTGACCTCAAAGAGCTTAAAGCTAAAGGGGTGTGTCAGATAATCTATATTCTCGAAAGGCGTGGGTCACGTGCACAGGTCACGTGCACTGTAAAATCTCTTCGTAGCTCGCAGCCCTAGGGCCCTAGGATATTGACATCAATTAACGATTAAGTCAAGATCATTAATTAATTAACCCATTTCATTAATGAACTGCTCTATATAAACTTCGTGACAATAGCTAACCTTATTAAACCTCTTTAACCAAACTCTGTATAAAGTCTAGTTATATTTCTTAAAGCTATATATAGTAACCTAAACCGCTAAGCTACTACTTAGAAGAAGATAAACTATACAGCTTAAGGAATAAAAAGCTTTCTAGTATACTTCTCCAAATTTAACTATTATGTAAAAAAAAATAGGCTAGAACGACTCTGTACTAATTAATAGCTTTATTAAGTCCCTAAGTACTAAACTAAAAACCTCCCTAATAGGCGTAGACCTACTAGAAGCCCTTAACGCTTATATAAATGTTATTAATAAATAGTATAATAATATACTACGCCTAGCACTAAAGTCCGCTCCTTAATATAATATAACAACCCTATAAATATTTACTGAGTTATTATCTTAGCCTAAGTACCCTAACGCTATAGATATTAATATAGGGACTCTAGAATACGCCCTACTAGGGTGTCACAGTACGTGCAGAGGGTCAACGAGGTAACTGTGACTGTGTATCATTGACAAACGATGTCGTGTGAGGATCTATGTACAGGAGACGAGGCAGGTATATATACGTGTTGCTTAGGGGTCAGGTCCGTGCTCATGCATACGCGTAGCCATAACAACGCGTCAGGTCAGTGCCGTGACAGTACATCCCCCTTCCTAAGGCGAGCTCCTGTGAGCCAAGTGACGGCAGTAAAAACACAGAAG
>Ga0307507_10000464_pt1 | contig 84874 bp, 29 predicted proteins | sample 7_EM_MG_FD_207223 | JGI IMG/M metagenome (GOLD analysis project Ga0307507, IMG submission 207223) | Populus trichocarpa ectomycorrhiza microbial communities from riparian zone in the Pacific Northwest, United States - 7_EM | ecosystem: Host-associated > Plants > Roots > Unclassified | place...
AAATATGCAGTTAGCTTTTAAAGTTGCCAAGTAGGTTAACTGCGTGTCAAGAAATATGCAGTTAGCTTTTAAAGTTGTCAAGTAGGTCAACTGCGTGTCATTTAACTTTTGAATGTGTCAAGTTGGTCAATTGCGTGTCGAGTTGGTCAAATTGCATGTCAATTAGAGTATTTGAGGGGGTATTTGAATCTGAGGGGGTATTTGAATTGGCTCGTGCATAGGCTCACCGCCGAGCTCTGATTGGTCAGAATAGCGATTCTGCCACAAACAGGAACATCAAAATTCAACTCGATGCTTCCACCTCAATGCTTCCACCTCTCTGTATAGCCTCAATTTACACACACCCCATGCCTCCTATACGTCATAGGCCTTCCAAGGAGACTACTATACAGGAAGCTATCACTGCGCACCAAACTAGGCACTATGGAACCCCTACAAGGGCTGCAATATCGCATAGGATCCATCCTGACACCATTCTCAAGCGCATCAACGGAACACGTCAATCCTATAAGGAAGCACATTAATTCCAGCAAAAGTTAAGCCCGGAATTCGAAGCAGCTATTAAAAAATACTATACAATTCTTATAAAGCATTACTTTCCTCTTAAGAAGAGCTAGATCTGTGAGATTGCCCTAAATATATACAAAAAGTGTGACGGTGCTGGAGCGCGTCACCGGCCATATTCAACCAATCAGGATTTTCCATGCCCAGCATGCAAAATCGCTATTGGCCCGCTTACCACTAGCGCCTTGGCGGCCCTCGCGACATGCCTACCTACTGCCCCTGAACGATTCTTCTTCTTCTTCTCCTTAGCTTAGTATTCTTGTATGGTAGCAATCTATAAGCTTTAGTTTAGAAGCATTTATACAAGCCCGTCACATTATACTAAGCTCTCCATACACTGCCTGGGAAGGCCTCAATAATATCCTACCCTAAAAGAAGACCTTTGTCTGCAACGACGCGTTGACGCGTTATACTTAGACATTAAAAAACTTACACTACCACGCCTAAGAAGGCCCTAATAATATCCTACTTTATAGGCTAGACTGTACTTAACCTATACCTCCAAAAGAACCCCGGAATTAAAACCGAATTATATAATTCTAACGAACTTTAGAAAGCTAACAATGGCACCTAAAGCGAGCTCATCTAAAAGACCTGCCTCTACCTGAGAGGAACACAAGATCCAGTTAGGATTAGAAATTGAAGACAATGACGACGTTATAGGTGTATATGAGCAGATTTGTGCCCTTGCTGCTAATTAGAAGGTTGATTGTCTTCAAGCCCAAAGTATATAAGAGACTCTAAAGGAGATCCTAAAAAGCCTTACTGCCTTATAAAATAGCCCAGCCTCCCCTTCATGAAGCCTTAGTCAACCCATTTGCTTAACTAAATGCGATATACTAGAGAGTACGGACACGATAACAAAGTAATTAAAGTCTGTTAAGCTCCCTAACCCCCTACTATTATTGGACGGCATAGACCCAACCTTTAAGAACTGGAGAATTTAGGTACGAGGAAAGCTTTGTGTTAACCATAACCATTTCCCCTCTAAAGAAGCTAAAATGCTCTACCTCTTTGGTTGAACTATTGGGGACGCCTAGTGACACCTTTAGGCTAAGTTTGAGGACAAGTTACCTGTTCGGTTTATATCTGTTAATAAGATAATATAGCATCTGGCTGCTATCTATATTAATCTAAATAAAGTATGGGATGCCCGTTATGACTATAATTGCCTAATAATAAAATCGAACTAATCCTTTACTAAGTTCTAGACTTAATTCTTACACCTAGTAGGCGAAGGCCAGGTTCCCCCTAAGAACTATTATTTGGACCTATATAATAAGCTAACAGTCCAACTATAAGAGAAGATCGCGGTAGCCTTAGACGACCTACCAACCTACCAAAGACTTATAGCCTGATATTTGTCGCTGGATTTAGAACTAAAACGAATTAATGCTTATTCTGATTAACCAAAGCGGCCCTATAGTGACTGTAACCTATCCGCTACACCAATAGGAGCTAGCGTTAGAAGACAAACCATGACCACCCTTACACTAAAAGCGGTTACGACTGCCTACCTGCGAACCTTGCCCGACCCGTTACGTACTATACCTTTAACTAATGCTCGTCGCAACACCCTAATTGACCCTGCCATAGTTATATACTTTAATTGCGGAAAGGATAATTATTTTGCTATGTCCTGCCTAGAGCTAAAGGATATAGGTAATATTAAGGAGATAGAGGAAGAAGAAACGTCTAATGAGTTAGGAAAAGAAGAACCCTAGGGAAAGACTCCCCCCTAGGGTATCCTATTGATCTTAAAGAGATTAATCTAAGTTAGCTAATAGGTGGAAAACACTTTATGGTTCTATGTACAGTATCTTAAAATGGATATGGAGTTAATATAACTGCCCTTGTTAACACTAGAGCAAATAGCTTTGCCTTTATAAACACTGCTTATATAAATGATATTGCTAAGTTCTTAAATGTAAATACTACCCAACTAGAGAAGCCTGTTTAAGTAAAAGGCTATAACGGTTAAGCTAGTATGCTAGTTACCTATATTTTAAAGCTATATATCGCTATTAATAGATGACGCTAGTTTGGTATCCCCTTCTGCATCCTAGACCTAGGGTTATATGACATAATTCTTAGCCGAAAATAGATGTCCTACTTTAATATTTAGCTGAACGTTTAATAAAGACAGTTTATCTAGCCGGAGAATAGACCAAAGTTACCCTCCTTTGTTAGGGAAATCCGCACTAACCGTAAGACATTAGCCGCGAAGGCTAATCCCACCTACTAGTAAGATGTTAGGAACCGCGACCTAGCCTTCGCCTAAGAAGATGCCTACTATAAGGCCGGCAGGAACTTCGTACTAACAAGGATACTCCCCCAAAGGACTACAGTTAAGGAGGACTCTACTTACAGAAGTGGAACGGACACTAATATAGACGACTTCTAAATTGCGGAGATCCGGCTAATAGGGAAGAGGATGTACTAATAGGATATAAAGAACAACCTTTGGAAGATGTAATGAGAGCTAAGAAGAGTAAGGATAACGCCGATACCCCAGAAGCCCCTAAGGCTACAGATAACCCTACTATCATATAACACCCCTATAGTAGACATCGCGGCAATTAGTGCTATAGGTTTCCACTTTAATATATATTAGAAGGACAACGAAGTCTTTACTACCAGTTTATATAAAATTAACTAGATTATTGCCGAGAGGGAAGAAGTGCTAGTAGAGGAAACTAATAAGGAATTAGTCAAGCGCCTCCTCCCTAATTACCTCTTAAACCATAGAGACGCGTTCTTAAAAGCAGCTTTAGATATGCTACCCCCCCACCAAACCTATAATTATAAGATTCAGTTAGAGACCAATAACTCCCTAGGCTACAGCCCCCTTTACTAGCAAACTATAGAGGAACTAAAGGTAATAAAGCAGTACCTAATTAATAACCTCTATAAAGGGTTTATTAAGCTAAGCTAGGCTCCCTTTACTTCCCCTATTTTATTCGTAAAGAAACCTAATAAAAGCCTTTATTTCTGTATTGACTATTAGAAGCTAAACGCTATTACTTAGAAGGATTGGTATTTTCTTCCTTTAATTAATAAAACCCTTGCACGTCTAAGCCGGGCTAAAATCTTTACCAAGCTTAATGTCCGCCAAGCTTTTTACTGAATTAGGATAGACCCTGCATTAAAAGACCTAACAATATTCTGTACCCGTTATAGGTTTTATAAATATAAAGTCCTTCCTTTTAGACTGACGAATGGGCTAGCCACTTATTAACGGTATATAAATGATGTTCTTTTTGACTACCTTAACGAATTCTGTACGGCATACCTAGACGACATTCTTATATACTTAGACAACGAACTTAAGCACCAAGTTCACGTTAAGAAGGTCCTAGAGAGACTACGGAATACAGGCCTATAAGTTAATATTAAAAAATATATATTTGGAGTAAAACGCATAAAGTACCTTGGGTTTATTATTAGTATAAAAGGAATTAAAGTTAACCTAGAGAAGGTTAAGGCAATCCGCAACTAGAAACCCCCTTATACTATAAAAGGAATCCAGTCCTTTCTTGGCTTTTGTAATTTCTACTATCGGTTTATCTATAACTACGGAGTTGTAGCTAAGCCTCTTATACAACTAACTAAGAACGACATGTCTTTTATCTTTAATAATAACTGTATAAAAGCCTTTAAGGAGTTAAAGGACCAACTTGTCTCCTTTCTAATCCTTTATCACTACGATCCAGACCTTAAATTAATGCTAGAAACAGACGCCTCCAACAGAGTAGTAGTGGGAGTCCTTTTATAGCTATACCTAGACGGCAAATAGTACCCTGTTGCGTTCTTCTTAAAAACAATAGCCCTAGCTAAGTGCAACTACGAAGTGCATAATAAGGAAATGTTGGCTATTATACAATTATTGTCCCAGTGGCGTGTAGAGCTTGGAAGCACAAACTCTTGGATTAAGGTTTATACCAATTACAAAGCCCTTAAATATTTTATGATAATAAAACAACTTACCGGTCAATAGGCCCGGTGGGCCGAAATACTCTCCTAATTCTTCTTTACGATTATATACTGCCCTGGCAGGCAAAATGCTAAGGCTGACACCCTAACCTGGAGAGAATAGGACGTGGGGCCATAAGACAAGCTAAAGGCTTAGCACCGGACACGCGCCCTCCTCCGTACTGAACAACTTGACCTATGTATCCTTGAGGAACTAAGCTCCAAATAGAATAAGGTAGCACCTATAGAAGAAGAGACCCTAGATAAACCAATAGGACTAATTAATTGCATCCTAACCGTAAACCGCACAGCCAAATCCCTAAAAGCCCTCCGCAATTAAGCTATAGGGGGTAACCCTGGTTTGGAAATGGAAGACTAACTACTCCTATACTAAGAATGGCTTATAGTTCCAGATATTAATAACCTATAAATAGAGCTAATCCGTGAAGCCCACTATTAAGTCTCTACAGCGTACCCTGGTTAAAATAAGACCTACTAACTACTATCGCCTTATTACTATTGGCGAGGACTCCTATCTGATATAGAACGATTTATTAGAAATTATTATGCTTGCAAACGCGCGAATACCCCTAGGGACCGAACTCCTGGATGGCTATAACCACTGCCAGTCCCCAAACGCCCTTAGCAACATATTATAATGGACTTTAAATTATTCCTAAAGGACAAACACGGCTATAACATGGCCTTTATAGTAGTTAACCGACTAAGTAAGCAAGCCGTTTCCCTCCCTTGCTTTAAGACTATAACCGCAAAGGACATAGCCTATATATACGTGGACAACATCTACTGGATCCATGGCGCTCCTAAGTTAATTGTCTCTGACTATGGACCTTAGTTTATATTAGACTTCTAAAACAAATTCTACTGCATCTTTGGGATTAAGATTAAGCTCTCTACCGCATTCTACCCTTAGACTAACGGCTAAACCAAGATTATAAACTAGTACCTTAACTAGCAACTTCGCCCCTTTGTTAACTACTACTAGAACAACTGGTTGGAACTACTACCTATAATAGACTACACACAGCTTACGCTCCCTTATAATAGTATAGGAATGTCGCTATTTAAGTTACTCTATGGATACAGGCCACGAACATCCTTTAATTAGGATAGACCTATAGGACATATAACGGCCCGCGAACGCCTTAGCTATAAAGAGGCCTAGATATTTGCTAAGAGAATATACAGGGCTTAGGAGACTGCCTAAGCAATTATAAAAAGGGTATAAGAGAAGAAAGAGTCTAATATAAACCAATATCGCCGTGAGGTAGACTTCTACGTAGGAGATAAGGTATAGGTGTTAATAAAGAACTAGAAAACCTAGAGGCCGAGCCGCAAGCTAGACCACTAAATGGCTGGCCCCTATAAAATCCCTAAGAAGGTAGGGCACTCTTTTAAGGTTAAGCTACCAGAGTTAATGAAGATCCACCCTGTCTTCTCTCTAGACCGACTGCGGAAGGCCGCGGACAACCTATTGCCTGGACAGTATAACGACCCCCCGCCACCAATTCAGATTGCAGAGGACAAAGAATGGGAAGTTAAAGAGATCTTAGCAGTAAAGAAGGACCGTAGTACCTTAAAATACCGTGCGAGCTAGGTAGGTTATGACGAAGATCCAGAATGGTACCCCGCATCCAATTTTAAGTACTCTCCCTATAAGCTACAAGATTTCCACCTAGCCTACCTAGACCTCCCTGGACCACCACGCAAGTTAGATAGCTGGGTTAAATGCTAGGAAGAGGGGTTAGATAACTATGATAATTTAGACAACAATAAAGAACTTAGACAAAGCCTAAGGGCAGGCTTTTTTGGGAAGGGGGGGTAATGTGACGGTGCTAGAGCGCGTTACCGGCTATATTCAACTAATTAGGATTTTCCATGCCCGGCATGCAAAATCGCTATTGGCCCGCTTACCACTAGCGCCTTGGCGGCCCTCGCGACATGCCTACCTACTGCCCCTAAACGATTCTTCTTCTTCTTCTCCTTAGCTTAGTATTCTTGTATAGTAGCAATCTACAAGCTTCGGTTTAGAAGCATTTATATAAGCCCGTCACAAAAAGCAGCTCTAAGATACTGGCTAGGATACTAGCCAGGCATTCCTTAGTGTCCAATAGGTGGATTTATACTTAAAACGCCATTAATCCTTTTAAGTTTAATACACTTGCTATCTTAAAATAGAGAGAGCTACGGTAGATAACAATTTGCTAGTATATAAAAGGTTCTTTAATAAGTTAAAGGCCACCTATATAGAATTTTATATTAAGGCACCTAATTGCTGGAATATAGATAAAACTGGATATTAAATATGGTACGCGTATACCTCTAAGAAAGTTGTTCTATGTGGTTCCTCTATACAACCTATTACGCCAGGTAATTAAGAGTGGACAAGCAAGATTACCTCTATTAATACTACTAGCAAATCAATTCCTTCCTATTTTATTTTTAAAGGGAAGGTTATTACAACCTATATAGCCTAAGAAGCTCTTAAATTGGTGCTAAACTGTTAAATAGCAGTCTTTAATAATGGCTAGAGCGACCAAAGCCATACATCTAATTGGATAAGGCATTTTAATATATATACCCACCAAGAGGACTATTAGGCGGATATCTATAAAGAATAAAAGGCTGCCGGTAAGCCATACGGCTAAAGGCTTCTCTTAATAGATAGCTATATATCGCACCTCTCCTTGGACTTTATTCAATACTATAAGGACGTAAAGATAGTCCCTTTCTGCCTACCTTCACATTCTATATATTATCTTCAGCCTTTAGATCGGTGCCTCTTTAGCATTCTTAAAAAGGCCTATTCTGATAAGGTTGATAAATATATTTTAAGGGGAATTACTGGAATTATACGTGCCTACTTCCTAGAAATGTATGGGCAGATCTAAGAGAGAGTATATACTCCAGAGTATATTAAAAAGCAGGCTTGTTACTCAATCAATTCAATTTAATTGAGGCCTTGAATTAATTGAATTAAAAGCTTTGTAAGCAGAAGGTTTAGTTAATTGAATTAATTAATTCAATATTAAAACGATTGCAACTAATTGCAACTATATAGTAGTTAGCAATTATCACGAGTCCTGGCATGGTGTAATGCAGGAGGACCTACCTAGTGACGTCTAAATCACTTTCTGCCGTCGTTCCTGTTACTCCTGCCGTCAATATAGGTCTATCGCGAGTCTTGGCATGGTGTTAAGTTACTATCCTGTTGTGTATTTTCTGTTCCTTCCTTCCATGGCCGCCTTAACTGCCCATTTACTATCTTAATTACGCCTTCCTTGTCCCACGATCCTACCGCCATTAAAGCTCCAATTATATCAGATTGTAGTCGTGCGCGATTAGGAGTAAGGAGTAAGCCCATAAGGCTGAAAATTCGTTTAGGGTCTAATAACATTGGTAGAACAGTCATTAAATCGAGAGCCATGCGAGCAAGTTGTGGATATTAAGTCCCGTTTACTCTAGCTCGCCAATAGGCAATCGGATCTATACATTGAACGTCTTTAGGGTAACCTGCTCGTGCTAGCTAATTGTTATACTTATCACGATTTTCTGTAGATATAGGCTGAGTGAAGCTACCGGTAAAATAGTCGTCGATTTCTGATAAGAAGACGCGCCGCTGTTTAAGAACCTCGCCGTCAGTAACTGATTTAATTAGAAGGAATTTGTATTTAAGCTATAGATCGTAAATAGCTTGCTTAGCTGCTTCCTTTTAACCAGCTTATTCTTTACCCGTCTAGTATTTATCAGCAAACGTCTATTTAATTAATAGATTAAGAACCATAGCGGCAATATAGGCAGGCGAACAATTAGTAAGTTTGTAGTATTTAGTCAGCTTTAGCCAAGCTACATTAATATTATGGCGGAAGTAAGGCTCTAGGTGGTGTTCGTACTCTATTTTAAAGCGCTTAAATTAATTAAGTAGATACTTAAAAATAGGAAGGACCTCCTATAAGGATCCGAATTTGCCTATATTAATTAGCTCGTGATAAAATCAATAACGTTAATTTATATATACCTTCCTTTAAGCGTCCTTCTAGTCGCTTTGTAGCAATCTAAAAAGGCTTTAAAATAGCCTAATATTTAGTTAATGTAGCCCAATCGTCCTCCGTTAGGTAGTTTTTAATAATATTAGGCTTTTTGCGAACTCTTATAGGCGGATCCTTTGTACCGTTCTTAGTAACTTTAGCCCAGTATATTATCCATTTAAGGACTTCGTTACTAATAAGGCGATTAATAGGGTTTTAAAGCTTGATAGCTTATTTAATTGCTAATTCCATAGAGTTCCAGTAAGTCTCTACCGGCTTAATTGGAAGAAGCTTAGTGGCAGTTTATAATACGTTGTCCTTAAGCTCTAGATCTTGAAGCTTAAGGAGCTTTTTAATGCGTTGCTTAGAGTTAAATATCCAAAAAATAATATTACGAAGCTTGCTAATAGGTCCGATCTTCCTCTAAGCTAATATCTGCCGGAGGACCTCATCCTTATCCTCTTTTTCCTTATCCAGAGCGCTCGAATCTGCACCAAAAAGTAGCATGCGAGCGACTAGATTGATGATATAGCCCATATAACAAAGGCAATAATGTAGTGGGTCAAATCCAAACTCTATAGAGAGTTCTTTAATGCAGGTGTCATTATTATTTACGTTGTCTGCTATAAAGTAGCCCACCTACCGCTCACTAATTCCGAACTCAGTGAGGATTATCTTAATATTGGCTGCTATATTAACGCCTAAATATCGCTCTTCTTAAGGAGGGAGGGCTAGAAGGAAGGAATGGTGCTAGTTTTTTTCATCCATAAAATAAACGACAATTCCTATATAGTAGTCAGTAATTGATGCAATAGAGGCCTAAAAGCTAAGCTTACTAAGTAGTAATAGATAATTGCGAGACGTCCAAAGGTCAAATAATAGATGAATCTTGCCCGGAGCTCCCTGCAGTAGAGCAGTAACCACCTCCTTATATCAGTTAAACTCAGTAATTATCAGCTCTCTTATTACCCAACAAGTAGGTAGAAGGCCTGCGGTTAATATAGCTTGATTAGCGTACCCCATAAGATTATAAAATATACTGCTTTTAAGCTTATAAAATGGAATATTATCGCGTATAATCTATCGCATTAAAAGCTGAGTAAAACGATCCGGAGTAAGGCTCTGGATAATAGTATTTATTCGGGCTTAATCCTCTGGCTTGTCGGCTTTAAGATGTAGCTATTTAAAGACTAATCATCCTAGCTTTGCTTTCTTTTTAGGACTGTTGCTAATATTATATTCTTCTAGCATGTGCTTAGAATAATTAGCAGTACCCAAATCCAGATATATATGTTGTATATAGGCCTTCTTCTTATGGCAAATTTTACAGAGCCAATACCGCCTACCTGTTTTACCGTGCTTAATATCGTATCTATACTACCATATAGGCCCACGACGTCTGCCTGACGTCAAATAAGGAACATGGTAGCCAAGAATACGCTTCTAATTAACTTCTGTATAGTCTTCTGGCTAAGAATCGGTGGTAGACGCGTTAGTGTTGCCATCTAAGCTGTAATTAGAGGCACGCTGGAGGTCGGTAGGGATAGTAGGATTAGAACGAGCTGTAGAGAGTGTTAAGGTATTTGTTTGGCCATCATCTAACGCATTAGAAGCCATAGTAGTAATAGAATTAATATTGTTAGTGGGCAAATCTAGTTATAAAACTCTTCTTACCTAACAAGATTCTGGCGATAATATAACAGTGTAAACAACGGGTAATGCTTGGGTAAACCTTTTTTAGTAAGGGGGTCTAAGAAAAATAAGGTTTAGAGTATTATTATATATTATGTTCAGCATATTTCTATATAATATTAAAAGTTTCAATATTTATCAATCAATTCAATTCAACCAGAACCTCTATATTGATTGAGTTGCCAAGCCAGCGAGCTCTCAGTTGATTGAATTGATTAAGTCTTGGCATTCAATTCAATTCAATATTGAAACTTGGGTGATTGAATAACAAGCCTGATACATTTACTACCTTAATTAATAAAGATGAGCCTTATCTGTATAACTGAGTAATTAACAGCCTAAACAGTAAAGAATAGATAAAAGTAATAATAGAGGAGGTAGGGTTTCTAATTAAGAACTAGATATAGGAACCTATTAATCTTACCTCCCTTAAGCCTCCTTATAAGCCTCTTACTGGTAAATAGGTGTTTAAAGTTAAAAAGGGAAAGAATGGCGAGGTTCTCCACTATAAGGCTAGATAGGTTATTAAGGGATATCTATAATAGTATAGTATTGATTACAACTAGACCTTTACTATAGTAGTAAAACCTACAGCTTTTAAAGCTCTATTTGCAATTACTACCTACTATAACTTTAAAATTAAATAGATAGATGTTAAAACCACCTTTCTTTATAAACCAATTAATTAAGAACTTTACGTTATTATGCTAAAAGGCTATAAAGAATCTGGCAAAGTCTGCTACCTTAAAAAGGCCCTCTACGGACTAAAATAGTTACCTTAAATCTAGTATAAGACGCTCTTAAAGTTTCTACTAGAAAAACTTAGACTTTACTATTTATACATAGATTATAGTATATTCGCCACCAGTAAAGAATAAAAAGGTTTAATTATTTCTGCCTATGTTAATAACACTAAGATTATCTATAAAGATATAGCGGTAGTTAATTAGGTGAAAGCAAAGCTTAAAGCAGCCTTCTAAATAATAGATCTTAGGCATAATAGTTATAAGAGATTAAAGGAAGAAGAGAATTACACTTTTATAGCGAGCCTACCTTATTAAAGCTCTTAAACATTTTAAATTATAAAAGGCTAATACCTTACCAATACCTATAAAGCACTTAATTAAGCTTATGGCTAATTAAAAAACTACTAGTAAGGATAATATTAGAAGATACCAGAGTATAGTTAGTTTAGTTATGTTTCCTATAATAGAAATAAGGCCAGATATTACCTTTGCGGTATTAATAGTAAGCTGTTTTGCCTATAATCCTACCTCTACCCATATAATGGCCGTAAGACTTATCCTTTAATACCTAGCTAGCTTACTTAATAAAGGAATTACCTATAGAGGCGATAAGAACCTAGACCTTATACTAATTAGCTTTAATAATGCTAACTAGGGATAAGATAAAGCCATAAGACGCTTTATATTGGGCTTTATATTTATACTAAATAGAGAACTAATTTTATGGAAATTAAAGCTACAAGCTACTATTTTACTATTAATATATTAATTAGAGTATATGGCTTTAACGGCTGCAGTAAAAGAGGCTATATAGCTTTAACTTTTACGTACTAAACTAGGTATACTAGACCAGAGCGAATAGTTTGCTAGGATCTTAATTAAAACTAATAACTAAGCTGTAAAAGCGTTGGCTAAAAATCTAGTTTAGCATAATTAAACAAAGCATATTAAGATTTAGTTTTACTACATAAGAGATAAGATAAATAGTAACAGGATTAACCTTACATTACTTTAATTAATATGGCGGCCGACGGCCTTACTAAGCCTCTTGTGGGTCCTTAGTTCTACGCCTTTTTTAAACACCTTTAGATGGTGCAGAAACTTAATTAACTACACTAGGCCTTAATAGGAAATCAGTATATAATTAGTAGATCCTTAGAGAGTGCGCTAAATAACGCCTTAAGGCCTTAAAACAAGCAATAGAACTTAACCTTAATCTACTAACCTACTACTTAAACCTACGACCCAAACCTACTACCTAAACCTACCACTTAAATTGTTAGCGACTCAGTTAATTAAGGCACGAGCACGGCAAGAGGGACATGCAAGCCTGTATAATTGGTAGTCTATAAACGAGGATTAAAAGTTAAAGAAAGGAAACAAGAAGAACGGAAACACCGCTTAAAGTTATATACAATCTTCTAGTTACGTAATGGCACTTACCGCAACTTGCTATTATGTAACGGCAGTTTACAGCAATCTAACGGCAGTTTACTAGTGCCATAACATCACCCCCCCTCCAAAAAAGCCTGCCCTTAGACTTTATATGTCCGTATTACCCCCATAGGGTATTCTTATCCTTATATTCTATAGGCAACCTATTATTCTTACTATGCTAGCATTTTATCTATTTATCTAAGTACTTTAGCGGTTTAGGTTCGTTAGGGTAACGGCTATAGAACTCTTGTAACTTATAGGGACTGCCTATAAAATTCCATATAGGGTACTAAGTAGGGTCTAGATTATATCCTTTCCAACTTACGCGGTACTTTAATATTCCCCTTACAAGTTTATAGGCTAGTATTTCTTTAATTTCCCATTTATTGTCACTATTAACTTAAATTAGCAGGGGCGGTTTATTCTTTTGTCTAGGTAATAGGTTATTTATAGCTTTCTATAGCTTATCCGGCAAGAATTTAGGGTAGACCTTAATTAAATTCGGGAGCTTTACTTTATATAAGTTGCCTCTTTTCTTAAGAATCTTGTACAGTCTAGCTATCTAATAGTCTAGCTTATAGCTAGGCCGCTCTATCCTCTAGTTCTTTATTATAACCTAGACCTTATCACCTATAGTAAAGTTAGGCTTACGCCTATGCTTATTTACCTACTATTCTATTAATTTCTAGACCTTTTCTAGGTTTGTATAAGCTACTTTTTAGGCTTCTTCTAAGCGTTTAGCGTACTACTAGGCTTTCTTATAAGATAGTTTTTTGTATATAGTCTAGGGTCCTTCTAGTCTTTCCTAGTCAAAGCTTATATAGGGTAAGTAGCCTATTTTTAGCTAAATAGGTACAAACCCTATAGAGTTATAGGGTAGGGTTACCTGGGTATAGTCTATTAGGGGTAGCAGTTCAGCCTAGTTATCTTAGAAGTAGTTAATAAAGGGCCGAAGTCTTTGGTCCAAATATTAATTTATAATCTCCGTCTAACTATCTATCTAGGGGTAGTATACTATAGAAAGCTTTAGCTTAATGCCTAAGATCTAGGTAAACTTATTCTAGAAAGCTAATATAAATTACGGCCTATAATTAGATATAATAGTATCTAGTAATCTATAAATTTGGTAGACGTAGTAGATATATAGTTAGGCCGCCTCTTTAGCATTAATATTCTTATAATAAGGGATTAAGAACAGGCGCTTGCCAAAGTAGTTAATTATAACCATAGCTATATCATATCCGTTACGGTCTATAGGTAGCTTATAAAAATCTATAAAGATATGCTGCTAGGGGCGCTCTAGTATTTGGAGTGGTTTTAATAGTCCTAGGGTCTTATCTTATGGAATTATAAACCTATAGCAGTTGTTACAGTTCCGTATATAGCGATTAATATCTATAACTATTCTAGGCCAGTAATAACGGTCGCCAATAATCTTACGGGTCTTAATTTTTTTGGGGTAGGCCGTAGAGATCTAAGTATGCGCTTTAGCAATAAGCCAAGTCTATAAGTTTTGTTCTTCTACTACTACTAGCCATACCTAGTGCTTAAGCAATCCATTTTTAAGGGACCATAAGCTATTAACGTTCTTTATCTTTTTACAGTACTTCTATAGAGAGGGGGCTATATAGTTTGCCTACAGCAGTTTATTAATAAGGTTAAGTTCCATGGAGTTAACAGGATATATCTTAATGTCCAAAAAGTCTATATTTAGTTCTGCCCGTATCTAGGGGTTAAGGTGCTCTAGTTATAGTAGCGTCTAAGTCTATAATAAGATCTTCGTAGCTGTCTAGTTATCTATATCCTGTTTACGCCTTATAAGGGCATCTATACGGTTAGTTATACCTGGCCTATATATAATTAGGAAGTAGAACTAAGATAAAATATCCGCCTAGCATACCTACCGAGCCGTAAGGGCTTTAGTTATTATAAAGTATTCTAAGGCCTTATAACCTAAGACTACCTAAATAGGTTTAGGGGTCCCCTCTAGCTGTGCACACTAGTGCTAAAGGCTAGAGATAATGGCCAGCATCTCTTTGTTATAGATATAGTAATTTAGCTTTGCATCTATTATGGTCTTTAAATAGTATATAATAGGGTGCTATTCTCTATCTAGCTGTTTCTGGGAATAGACGGCAGCTATTACACTATCTAAAGCATCCATTTTTAGCATTAAGGGCCGTTCTGGGTGGAAATGGGCCAGTATTAGAGCAGAGACTAGCCGCTTTTTAAGTTTATTAAAGGCCTTTTTGCATACATCATTAAAATAAAAAGGTTAGTTCTTTCTAGTAAGGCGGTTAAAGGGCTAAGCAATCCTACTATAGTTTTTAATAAAGCGTTAGTAGAAGTTACAGAAACCTAAAAATAACTATACCTCCTTTACAGTCCTTAGGGGTTCCTATTAATTAATTATAGCCATTTTTTCTAGGTCTGCCTTAATTCTATCTATGCTAATAATAAACCCTAGGTACTTAGTGCGCTTAATACTAAATTCTAACTTTCTAATATTAGCCTGGAGACCAGCTTTGCGGAGCTATTATAGGACTTTATAGACATGTCTCTTATATTCCAGTTTATTTTTAGAGTAAATTATAATATTATCTAGGTAGGCTGTGTAGAAGTTATTAAGGTAGTTAAAAAGTACGTCATTTATATACTGTTGGTATATAGCCAGTTTATTAGTTAGTCTAAAAGGTAGTACTTTGCATTTATATAATCCGTAGCAGGTCTAAAATATAGTAAGATTCTTAGATCTAGGGTCTATCCTAATTCGGTAAAAGGCCTAGCGGATATTAAGCTTTATAAAAATCTTAGCCTTACTGTCCGTATCACTTCCGGTAATACGTATCGCTATTGCAATAGTATGGAGTAGTAACTGATTTTGATTAATGCTTATTGATTCCCCTATTCTATAGGTGGAATTTAGTGGATTTCCTAAGCTCGCTTAGCTTATATAACTAACCCAATTGGTTACAGACAACCTCGTTTAGACACTAGGAGTATTTAGTTTTTAATAGTGCTTAAGTACGCCTCCTGCCAAATTCCGCTATGTTCTACCAAATTCCATTAAGTTCTGCCAAATTCTACCATATTCCACTTAAATTCTGCCGAATTCTGCCAGGTGGTTAAAGTGACTAATCACGATTTTCCATCCCTGGGATGGAAAATCGCCATTGGTTCGCTTGCCACTAGCGCCTTAGCTGCTGGCTTAACATCTTCGCACTCTCTGTTCTTACTTTAACGTCTTCTCTCTCTACCTACTTAGTGACCTATAGCTTAATTATATTCGTATTAATTAGGTCCTTTAACGCCTAGTAAGGCTTTAATTTTATTATAGCGTCTATAGGGTTACTGCCTCCGTTAATCCATTTAATCTCTACTATCTCTCTTCTCTTATACAATTGTTATAAACACATTAAGTCAACTATAAGTCGTTTCTCTTGTGTTGTCCCAAGTTTAACTAAGCAGTTATATAGAGATTTTAAATCAGTATAAAGGATAAGTGTAACGGGACTAGCCCAGTTACAGTAGGAATATCTCGGTGAAACACTCGACAGATAAATTCCGACGCTTTAACCGAATTCTGCCGAATTCTGCCAGCTTGATTGACTTCTGCCAAGTTCTGCCAGATCAATCGAATACTACCAAAGTCTGTTGAAGACCGCGTGCGTATATGCGCACGCATTGACCACCAAGACCCCTGAGTATTTAATTATATAATTCTCTTATTATTCCTTTCTCTTCTTTACGCAACGTCTTGTACTCTGCAAGAGCTATATATCCATAGATTTAGATAGAATTTATATTGTTCCTTTAAAATTTCCCTAAAGCCTCTTCGCGCCCTCACATTACGTTATGTCAAAATAACTACTATTAAAATGGCAAACAAACCCAAATCCCTTTTAATAACTATAAGTATTATAACCCTAGTCAGGGAATAGTTAACTATAATGCAACAGTTCTTTACGGAAGCCTTAGCTTAGTAGCGGGCTGTACTAAAAGCCTAATACTAGCAATTAATGGAAGCACTCCATAAAGAACTCCGTAATGTTAAGGCATTTATATTACAGACCCCAACAACAACACCTATAAATAAGATTAATATAATGGTATCTAAACCTAGCCTATTAAGTAAGAACATAAAACTAGTAATAGTAGCTTAACCTATATATATAACAAACCAAATACCTATTATAAAATCTAAAAAGCTCCCTAATCCTCTAATGTTTAATGGAAACTAAAATAACCTATATCCCTTTGTAACCAAGCTCCGTCTTAAACTCTTAATAAACTATAATTAATACTCTACTAAAGCTAGTAAGGTTAGCTATGGAATGTCCCAATTAAGTAAAGACGCTATATAAACTATAGATCCATTCTTCCGTAATGGCACTTTTGTTAATTTTAAAACCTTTATTTCTTTACTGGAACGAATGTATAATAACGCCAGCTGTAAATATATAGCTGTTACTAAACTTAAAAACCTATAATAATGGAACTAAGATTTTACTAGCTTCTTTTTGAAAATTTTAGGCCTTATTAAAGAGCTAGATTGGAATAAAGCTGCTAGAGTTGCTGCTCTTTAATAAGCTATCTTGGATAAAATTAAAGCCTAGTTAATAGGTAGGGAACTACCGAAAAACCTATCTAAATTTGCTATAATATATTAACGAATTAACGAGGACCTTTAATACAACAAATAGACTTATTCCCTAAAGTTAACTATACCTTACGTTTAAAACTCCACGAAACCGGTATATACTCTAAAGCGCAACCCTTCTCCAAGACCTAAAAGCCCTATGTATAACCCTATAGACCTTAATGCTGCTTAATCCTATACACCCTTGGGAACCGATAAACAAAGAACTCAAGCTATAAATAGAGAATGCTTTAAATGCGGTAAAAAAGGATATATCTAAAAGCATTGCCAAACTCACCCTTTTAAAAAAGTCCGCCGTAATTCCTTCTAATCCTTAAGTTATACCCAATCCTTAAATTATACCCGTTCTTTAAGCCATACTTATTCCTTAAATTATACCTATGCTATAAATTGTACTCGGACGTTACAAAGTACTTTACCTTTAGTTAACTTGGAAAACGAATTATTCTAGGGCTAAGTTATACCTTAGGACAAAAAGTGGAAGAGTATAAGTGTTTAGGCTCTTCTAGCACTAATATATAGCATAACTCCCTTAATATACTTGGCGAAATTTAAACACTTAGAAAATAGAAAAAGGTATAAATCCTAATAGACAGCGGAGCTACTAGCGTAGGCTTTGTTAATACAAACTATATAAAAACTTAACACCTAAATTTAAAGAAACTTAATAAGCCCTAAGGCCTATAAGGCTTTAATGGCAAACCCTTAATATATAGCAAAATAACGCACTACGCCCTAGTAAAAATGCGGATAGGTAAATACCTTAAATATATCTCCCTGTTTATAACACCCTTAAAGCAATATAAAGTTATACTTAGATATAGATAGCTAAAACAACACAACCCTTTAATTAGCTGGGTTAAAGAAATATTAAAGTTCCATACAACCTACTGCCGAAGTTATTGCTTAAAAAACCATTTGCCCTATAAATATGCACACGACTATTTAAATTTAATATAATATAAATTACCCTTGCCACGAACCTTAAGCTAATATAATAAATCTATAACTGCTAATTGTGGAAAAGAATACAAAGATGTTACGTTAAAACCTTTTAAAATTCGTATAATATAGGCCGCGCCTTTTATCTTGTTAGCAAAAAGACAAGATTATAAAATCTTTGCTATAACTATAGAAGATATTAAGAAAGCACTGAAACCAAAACAGTATCCTAATCCCTAACCTTTTATACCTAAAGAGTACTATAACCTAATTAACGAGTTTAAAAAACAATTTATAGACCAACTAGCTCCGCACCAAAAGAAGCACGATTTTAAGATAAAACTTGAGCCTAGTATAACACTAAAGTTCGGTCCACTATATGGTATATTATAAGAAGAACTGCTTATAATACAATAATACCTCAACGAGTATCTAGAAAAAGGATTTATTTGCCCTAGCTAATCTCCATTTACCTTATCCATACTATTTATTAAAAAGCTAGAAGGAGGCTTAAGATTCTATATTAATTATTAAGCTCTAAACGTAATTATGATTTAAAACCAATATCCAATTCCCTTAATTTAAGAGACGCTTAACTAATTGGTAAAGGCACGGTACTTTATAAAGCTTGATATAATTGCTGCCTTTAATAAAATTTATATATGTAAAGGAGATGAGAAGTATATAGCTTTTTATATATAATAGGGACTCTTTAAATACCTAGTAATGCTATTTAGCGTAAAGAATAGTCCTAGTACGTTTTAGTAATACGTTAATAATACACTTCGTAAATTCCTTAATGTATTTATTACTGTGTATATTAATAATATCTTAATCTACTTGTCCTCGCTTTCTAAACATTAAAAATACGTTAGAATGGTTCTTAAATGCTTATAAGACGCGGGCTTATAATGCGATATTAAGAAATACAAGTTCTACGCGTCCGAGGTTATATACTTAGGCTTAATTATATCCCACAACGGAATTAAAATAGACCCTAAGAAAGTCGCTGCGATTGTAAACTAGGAAAGCCCTAGTAACGTATAAGATATTTAAAGATTTCTAGGATTTACAAATTTCTATTAATGATTTATTAACCACTTCTTGGAAATTGCTTAGCTGTTAGTTAACCTAATAAAGAAGAACCTGAAATTTAAATAGATCGCTAGATATAAACAAGCTTTTAAAAACTTAAAATATTGCTTTATAACTGCTTTAATTCTTGCCCACTTTAACCCTAACCTTAAATGTATTATTAAAACGGACTTATTAGATTATGCACTAGGGGAAGTATTATCGCAATATAATAAGAATGGCGAGCTATGTCTAGTAGCCTTTCTTTCCTAGAAACTCGCCCCTACTAAATTAAATTACGAGATATATAATAAGGAACTGCTTATAATTGTTAAATGCTTTAAATAATAGCGTCCCAAGCTAGAAGGATTGTTATTTTTAATACGCGTATTAATGGACTATAAGAACCTGCAATACTTTATAACTATAAAACAATTAACGCAGCGCTAAATTTGTTAGGCCGAATGCCTCTTATAATTTAACTTTAAGATTATATATTAACCGGGCAAACTTAATTAAAAGCCTAATATATTAATATAATAATTACAGGACTTACCTATAAATGCTTTAGATAAACAAATTATAAATTAATTATAGATCTTACTGCCCTCTAAACATTTTAAAAAACTATATCCTATATTTCTAGATACGGAACTCAATAAAAATAAATCAGAAATTAATAAATAGGAAATAGAAATTAATAAGCTAATAGAATATAAATATAAGAACAATGTATAGATAGTAAATGTAATAAAGATAATCTAAACTAGAAAATGATAGTATAAGGATATTATACTCGCTAAATGCAAAATCTAAAACAATCAATTATATTATTAATAAAAGATAGTTGTAACGGGACTCCCGTTACAAGCGCTACGCCATACGCGTAGCTGGTTCCTTTTCTTGTTCGACGACGTCGGCAGATAGTTTATCCGCCCCGACGCCCTTATATAGATTCAGTCGCAGCTGCGTTCCTATTAAGTTCTCTAGCAATCCTCTTGAGTTTCCACGACAGCCGTACGTAGCTATCAATTCTATGAATCTGATGCTTGTTCATCTAGCGTTCGCATGTGATACATCGTCATCGTGACAATAGTAGTTCCAAATTCCAAACCTTTATAATTTAAGATACTTAAATTTGTACACAACTCCCCTATAATAGGGCACCCTAGCCATGCAAAGACCTATAAGATTATTCAACGAGTATATTACCGGCCTATAATGCACGACTACGTACAAAAATATGTTTAAGTACGCAGGACGTGCGTGCGTGGAAAGACCTCTTATATAAAGAAGTAAGGAGTACTTTAACCGCTACTAATTCCGATATAAAGATGGCGTGATATCTTAATTAACTTTATAGTTAACTTGCCTAATAGTAATGGATTTACAAATGTTATGGTAGTCGTTGACCACCTTATAAAAATGCGATATATAATTCCCATAGACTTAATTAATGCGATATTAGTAGCCAAATGTTTAATTAAGCATGTTTTTAAGCTATATAGACTTCCTAACTTAATAATATCCAACTATAGAAGCTAGTTTGTTTTAGACTTCTGGCAAGCTCTATATAAATAATTAAGTATTTAAATATAACTCTCAACTGCATTTTATCTGGAGATAGATAGTTAAATTAAAATTGCGAACGCAATTATAGAACAATACTTATAAATATACTGCTCCTACCTGTAAGACAACTAGGAAAAATGGCTGCCTTTAGCTAAGTTTACCGCGAACAATACGATAAATATATTAATGGGCATAACGCCCTTCTACGCAACCTACAGATAGGACCCTTAACTTAGATTTAAACTATAACCTAAAATTAATATAATAGGACCCATAATTAAACGGATTTAGTTAATTAATGTGTATAACTTCGCTAATTAAATAAAGCAGTTAACGGAACTATTACGAAGTAAATTAATATACGCTTAAACGTTATAGGAATGGTATGTAAATAAAGGACGAGCTCCCGTATAGGGCTTTAAAGAAGGTAATATGGCTTACCTAAATACACAAAATATAAAGACTTAGCAGCCTTTAAAGAAACTTAATTGGAAGTTTGCGGGCCTATACCAAATTAAGAAAACACTGAGCCTATACGCCTATAAACTTAAACTGCTAACTAAAATGAAAATACACCTAACGTTTTACATAAGCTTGCTATAACCTTTAAGAAACAATCCTATAACTTATAAAGTACCACCACTACCTCCTGTAATTGTTAATAATGGTAATAGTTCTTACTTTATTAACTTAATTAACAATATGTAATGGAAAATATAATTTAAACGATTTAAACTTCTTGTTAAGTGGGAAGGATATAAAACACAAACTTAGGAAACCTATAACCAGATTAAGGCCGACGCGCCTTTCTTAGTAAAAGAATTCTATAAAGACCATCCTTCGCGGCCTGCTCTAGCTATATAGATATAATATAAAGGTAAACAACTGCCACCTAACACGTATACACAAAACACAATAGCAGGAAACTCAAAATTAAAAAGAACTTAAAATATATTATAATGTTTATAAAACGATTACGTAATATATAAGATGTTAAGGAACTTTAACCACCGGTTAAAATTGTCTAATTGGTTAAATTTACTTGCTAAGAACGCCACCTAACGTAAATACACAAAACGCGATAACACAAAAACACGATAAGTTATATAAGTCTCAACTAAATTGAATTGTTTTTAGACCTTCGGCTAAAGGGGAGGGGGTACTGTAATGGGACTAGCCTAGTTATAATAGGAATGTCTTGGTGAAACACTTAACAGATAAATTCCAACGCTTTAACCAAATTCTGCCGAATTCTGCCAGCTTAATTAACTTCTGCCAAGTTCTGCCAGATTAATTAAATACTACCAAAGTCTGTCGAAGACCGCGTGCGTATATGCGCATGTATCAACCACTAAGACCCCTAAGTATTTAATTATATAATTCTCTTATTATTCTTTTCTCTTCTTTACGTAACGTCTTGTACTCTGCAAGAGCTATATACCCATAGATTTAGATAGAATTTATATTGTTCCTTTAAATCTTCCCCGAAGCCTCTTCGCGCCCTTACAATAAGCGGTAGTTGTTCGAGTTATAGGATCTTCTTAATAGTTGCTTTAATTACAGCTCCGGTATTAAATCCGTGGGCTATTCTATATAGTTTGGATGCCAAGACACTTTGTATAACCTGCTTGCATTTAATAGATAACCAATGGAGGATATTAGCCCTATTGTCTTTATCCGTAAGTGTAATAACAAAGCCAATCTAAAAAGAGAGGTCGTAGTTATTAGTAAAGGATAAGTCTGTGAATATTATCAGTTTAAAAGTACTTGTATTAAGTTATACAAAGTAAAGTCCTTAGGAGGGATTATCGATTTGCTATTATAGCTGCTTATTAAGCTGCTTCGCATATTCTTTCTTTAGGTTAATAACTTGTGCTATAAAGGAGAGGTTAAAGGCAGCCTCTGGTTAATAGACTGTGGCAATATAGGCTCCTCTTGCTCTCTAAGCAACGTACTAGTCCTTTAGTGTGACTACCTTATAGACTTCCCCTCTAGAGCTAGTTAGGTCTGTAGCCTTTATAGTGACCAGCTTTAGGTTTTGGCATTAATGTTCCTAGGTAAGGGCTATTAAATCTTTTTCTTACTTAATATAGCCTCTATTAAACTTAATTGGGGTATTTAGTGTAAGCTTCTCTCTTTTTTTTACTAGGAACTTTACCTCCTAAAGTCTGGCTTCTTTAGCCTCCGTAAAGGTTTTATTAGTAAGGAATAGTATGTTATTAGTCTATAGTCCTACAATTCTAAAGCTGTTGCTATTTGTGTATAACAAGCAGGGGTTATATATTAACTGGTTTATCTATAGCTTATTAAGGTGGTGGCGGTGGTATATATTAAACCAATAGTTGCCGGCTTCCAGGACACTATAGAGTGGTTTAATAACTCTTAGAATTGATCCATTCTTTAGTCCGAGTTCTAGTGGCGGGCGTATAAAGAAGTCTCTATTTATGTAGGTACTGGACTATATATAAGCTTATAAGATGTCACGCAGGTATAAAGAAGCTAGTCTTCTTTTATTTCCCTATAGGGTTGCCGTAAGTGCTAAGATAATTCTCTAGCTGATATGTTAAATGGTTAGTAACTGTGTTAGAACTAGGTCTTTACCGTGGTCGTTATAGGTTTATATAACTAGTCTAGACTTCTTAAAGGCCTTATCTGTTCCAGCGTTTTTAATCTCGTTAACAAACCGGGAGTTGAAGATTCTGACTCCTTTTAGGACGTCTGCTGTATTAGTAAACTTAAAGATGCCTTTCTTAAGTAAACCGTTTATCTCCTTGCGTTAAGACTCTGTAAATAATAGTAAGGTACACTTAGAGGTTATAGTATCAGATTTTATCAGACTGTCGTTAATAAATATTAATACGTCTATAATGTTTTACTAGGACTTTGTTAGCGATTGTTGTATCTATTTCAATCTTTAGGGGGGTACAGTAGCTACCAGTTCCTTAGTTAGTTCCTTAGTTGGTTCCTTAGTCAGTTCCTTAGTTGGTTCCTTAGTTAGTTCTTCTAGTTTAGGTTATAGGTATAGCTTTACTGCTGTGGTCCTGAAGTTGGTAGGTCCACTAAAGAGTTATATCTTGTATATTTCTCCATCAATTCTAAGCAGCTTAAATAGTCCAGTCTATCTACCGCTTTGTCTAGTATTGCCTTTACGCCATACGAGTACATCTAAGTTAAGGGGGAGGTCGTGGGTTGTGGTGATAGATAGACCGTTTTATTGGCTTAGTGCATTGTCAACTTACTTCTTTGCCCTAATCCTTATGATCTCCTCTATTGCCTTCTTTATAGCTGCCGCTCGCTATATAATAGAGGGTGCTGGTGGGTCAAGTTTGTTTATTTAAGGATAGGCACCAAAGACGAGAAGTATTGGGACTAAGCCATCTAGGCCAGCTGTGTCATTGGTAGCTTTTACTGTCATTTATAAGGCCAGTTCTTTAGTTATTCCTAAGTTCTATAGCTCCTCCATAATTACCTGGTATGCTTGGTGTAGTATTAGATAGGCTCTTTCTACCATTCTAATGGACCAGTAAGCTTCCACTAGGACGCTCTTAGTTAATATGGCCATTGCCATAGCGTGCTGTTAAAACTCCTTACTTGTAAAGTTTTTCCCGGCGTTATGGGTAATATAGTTAGGTAGTCCAATATAGGTGTTAATCCAATATAGTTATAGGATGTCCCAGGTATGTTTTGCGGAGATATTGCGTAGCTATCTTACAGCTTGAAATCTGGTAGCTTTGTCAATAATATGGAGGATAGGGTTTCCGTTAATATACATAATATTAAAAAAGATAGAATGGTTAAAATTAGAGTCTTGGTGTGACGGTGCTGGTGCGCGTCACCTGCCATATTCAACCAATCAGGATTTTCCATGCCCGGCATGGAAAATCGCTATTGGCTCGCTTACCACTGGCGCCTTGGCGGCCCTTGCGACATGTCTACCTACTGCCCCTAAACAATTCTTCTTCTCCTTCTTCTCCTTAGCTTAGTATCTTTACTAAATAGCAATCCACAAGCTTTGGTTCAGAGGCATTTATGCGAGCCGTTATATTATACTAAGCTCTCCCTATACTGCCTAGGAAGGCCTTAATAATATCCCACCCCAAAAGAAACTTTGTCTGCAATAACGCGTTAACACGCTATACTTAGACACTAAAACAACTCTATACTGCCTAGGAAGGCCTTAATAATATCCCACCCTATAAGCCAGACAGGATTAGACCTGTACCCCCGGAATTAAAACCGTATAATTTTAATAAACCTTAGAAAGCCAATAATAGCACCTAAAGCGAGCTTATTTAAAAGAGCTGCCCCAACCTAAGAAGAACACGAGATTCAATTAGGATCTGAAATTAAAGATAATGATGACATTATAGACGTATATAAATAGATTCGTGCCCTAACGGCCAATTAGGAAGCCAACCATCTCTAAGCTTAAAGCATATAGGAGACCCTGCAAGAGATCCTAGACAGCCTTATAGCCCTACAAAGCAGCTTAGCTTCCCCTTCTAGAAGTCCTAGTCGTCCTATTAACTCCACCAAATATAATATACTAGGGAGTATAGATATAATAACGAAGCAATTAAAGTCCATTAAGCTCCCTAACCCCCAACCACTATTTAACAGGATAAACCCCACCTTTAAAAATTGGAGGATTTAAGTATAAGGAAAGCTCTGTGTTAACCACAACCATTTCCTTTCTAAAGAAGCTAAAATGCTCTACCTCTTTAGTCAAACCATAGGGGACGCTTAACGGCACCTTTAGGCCAAGTTTAAGGACAAGTCCCCTGTCCGATTTACATCTATTAATAAGATAATACGGCACCTAGCGGCTATCTATGTTAACCCAAACAAAGTACAGGATGCTCGGTATAACTATAATCGCCTAATAATAAAACTAAACTAACCCTTTGCCAAGTTCTAGACTTAGTTCCTATACCTTACAGAAAAAGGCCAGGTTCCCCTTAAGAACTACCGTTTAGACCTATATAATAAGCTAACAATCTAACTACAAGAAAAAATTGCTGTAACCTTAAATAACCTACCAACACATAAAAGACTCGCAGCTTATTGCCTATTATTGGACTTAGAACTAAAGCGGATCAACGCCCGCCCTAATTAGCAGAAGCAACTCCGTAGTAATTAGAACTTATTAGCCACACCTATAGAAGCTGGAGTAGGAAGACAAGCTGTAACTGCCCTTATACTAAAAGCAGTCACAACTACGCACTAGCGAGCCTCACATAACCAGCTATATACCACGCCCTTAACTAGTACTCGTCGCAATACCCTAATCGACCCTGCCTTAGCTACATGCTACAACTGCGATAAGGAGGGTTACTTTGCCTTGTCTTGCCTAGAGCTAAAGGGTATAGGCGATATTAAGGAGATAGAGGAAGGAGAAACGTCCAATAAGTTAGGAAAAGAAGAACCCTAGGGAAAGACTCCCCCCTAGGGTACCCTATCAATCTTAAAGAAATCAATTTAAGTTAGTTAATAGGTGGAAAACACTTTATAGTTCTATATACAGTATCTCAAAATAGATATAGAGTTAACACAACCGCCCTTATTAACATTGGAGCAAATGGCTTCGCCTTTATAAATACTGCCTATGCGATTAACGTTGCCAAGTTTTTAAATATAAAAGCCACCCTACTAGAGAAGCCTATCTAGGTAAAAGGCTATAACGGCCAAGCTAGTTAACCAGTTACCCATGTCTTAAAGTTATATATTTCTCTTAATAGACGACGCTAATATAGTATCCCATTTTGTATCCTAGACCTAGGGTCCCACAATATAATCCTAGGCTAAAAATGGATGTCCTACTTTAATATTTAGCTAAATATGCGGTAAAGATAGTTTGTCTGGCCGGAGGACAGACCAAAGATACCCTCCTTTATTAGAGAAATCCAAACTAACTATAAAATACTAGCTGTAAAGGCTGACTCTACCTACCAGTAGGATATCCAGGCCTATAACCTAGCCTTTACCTAAGAAGACGCCCGCTACGAAGCTAGAAAGAACTCTATACTAATAAAAATACTCTCCTAAAGCGCCACATTTAAAAAGGACTCTATATATAGAAGTGGGATAGATAGTAATATAGACAACATTTAAATTACGCAGATCTAACTGGCATGGAAAAGAACGTACCAATAGAATATAAGGGATAACCTTTAGAAGATGCGACAGGAGCTAAAAGGAGTAACAATAACGCCAATACCCTAGAAGTCCCTAAAGTTATATACGCCCCCATTATTAGGTAACCCCCCCACAGCAGATATTGCCACAATTAGTGCTATAGCGTTTTACTTTAATATATACTAAAAGGACAATAAGGTCTTTATAACAAGCCTATATAAGATTAACTAAATTATTAAGGATAGGGAGGAAAAGCCAGCTGAGGAGGCTAATAAGGAACTAGTTAAACGCCTCCTTTCTACTTTCTATATAAGTTATAAGGACGCATTTTTAAAGGCGGCTTTAAACAAGTTGCCCTCTTACCAGATATATAATTACAAGATTCAATTAAAAGACAATAACTTACTAGGCTATAGCCCTCTTTACTAATAATTAATGGATAAGCTAAAGGTAATAAAGTAGTACTTAATTAATAACCTTAACAAAGGGTTTATTAAGCCAAGTTAAGCCCCTTTTACTTCCCCTATCCTATTTATAAAAAAGCCTAATAGAGGCCTTTATTTTTGTATTAACTATTAGAAGCTAAACGCTATTACTTAAAAGGATTAGTATCTTATTCCTTTAATTAATAAGACCCTTACACATCTAAGCTAGGTAAAGATCTTTACTAAACTTAATATCCATTAAGCTTTCTACCGAATTAAAATAGACCCTGTATCTAAAGATTTAATAATATTCCGTACCCGTTATAGGTCCTATAAATATAAAGTTCTTCCTTTTAGACTAATAAACGGACCGGCTACGTACCAAAGGTATATAAATAATATTCTTTTTAATTACCTTAACGAATTCTACACGGCATACCTAGATAATATTCTTATATACTCGGACAATAAACTTAAGCACTAAGTTTATGTTAAGAAGGTCCTAGAGAGATTACGGAACGCGGGCTTATAAGTTAATATTAAGAAATATAAATTTAGGGTAAAACACACGAAGTACCTTGGGTTTATTATAAGTATGGATAGGATTAAAGTGGACCCTAAGATGGTTAAAGCAATCTGCAGCTGGGAGCCCCCTTATACTGTAAAGGGGATCCAGTCCTTCCTTAGCTTTTATAATTTCTATCGCTGGTTTATCTATAACTATAGAGTTATGGTAAAGCCTCTTATATAACTTACCTAGAAAGGCACACCTTTTGTATTTAGTAATGACTGTATAGAGGCCTTTAGAGAGTTAAAAGATTGGCTTATCTCTTCTCCAATCCTTTATTATTATAACCCAGACCTTAAATTAATACTAAAAACGGACACTTCTGACGGAGTTATAGTGGGAGTCCTATTACAACTACATCCGGACAGTAAATGGTACCCTATTGCTTTTTTCTTAAAGATAATAGACCTAGCTAAGTGTAACTATAAGGTATATAATAAAGAAATGCTAGCTATTATTTAATTACTGTCCTAATGGCGCGCAGAGCTTAAAGGCATAAACTCTTAGATTAAGGTTTATACTAATTATAAAGCCTTAGAGTATTTTATAACAATAAAGCAGCTTACTAGTTAATAGGCTTAATAGGCTAAAATACTCTCTTAATTCTTTTTTATAATTATGTACTGCCTAGGTACATAAAACTCTAAGGCTGATGCTCTAACCTGGAGAGAATAGGACATAGGCCCCTAGGACGAGCTAAAGGCTTAACATTATATACGTATCCTTCTCTGTCCTAAATAGCTTAACCTACGCATTCTTAGGGAACTGAACTCTAAACAGAATGAGCTAGCACCTATAGAAGGAGAGTTCTTAGACGAACCAATGGGATTAGTTGACTGTGTCTTAACTATAAACTGTATAGCCGAATCCCTAAAGGCCCTCCATGACTAAGCCTTAAAAGGTAACCCTAATTTGGAAATAGAAGAGGGACTGCTTTTATACTAAGAATGGCTTATAGTTCTAGATGTTAATAACCTCTGGACAGAGCTAATCCGGGAAGCCTACTGTTAAGTCTTAACAGCGTACCCTGGTTAAGATAAGACCTACTAACTACTAGCGCCCTATTACTACTAATGAGGACTTCTATCTAATATAGAACAATTTATTAGAAACTGCTACGCCTATAAACGTGCGGATCCCCCTAGGGATTAAACTCCTAGGTAGTTATAACCATTACTAGTTCTAGAACGCCCTTGGCAATATATTATAATAGACTTTAAGTTATTTCTAAAGGACGCCTATGGCCATAACGCGGCCTTTATAGTAATTAACTGACTATATAAACAATTCGTCTCCCTCCCTTACTTTAAGACCATAACTATAAAGGATATAGCTCGCCTCTATATTAACAATATTTACCGATTTTATAGCGCTCCTAAATTAATTATCTTTAACTATAGTCCCTAGTTTATATTAGATTTCTGGAATAAATTCTACTATATCCTTAGGATTAAGATTAAGCTCTCTACCGCATTTTACCCTTAGACTAACGGCTAAACTAAGATTATAAACTAGTACCTTAACTAGTAACTACGTCCCTTTATAAACTACTATTAGGATAACTGGTTGGAATTACTGCCTATAATAGACTATGCGTAGCTTACGCTCCCCTATAATAGCATAGGGATGTTGCCATTTAAACTGCTTAATAGGTACACACCACAAATATTCTTTAATTGGAATAGGCCTACCAAACCCATAATAGCTCGCAAACGCCTTAGCTATAAAGAGGCCTAGGCATTTACTAAGAGAATGTATAGGGCCTAGGAGACTGCTTAAATAATTATAAAAAAGGCGTAAGAGAAGAAAGAGGCTAATGTAAATTAGTATTGTCGCAAAGTAGATTTCTAAGTAGGAGATAGGGTATAGGTGTTAATAAAGAACTAGAAAACCTAGAGGCTAAGCCGTAAGTTAGACCACCAAAGGGCTGGTCTATATAAGATTTTAGAGAAGGTAGAACACTCCTTTCAGGTTAAACTACCAGATTTAATAAAGATCCACCCTATTTTCTCCTTAGGCTAATTATAAAAGGCTGCAAACAACCTATTACCTAGATAGTACAACAACCCCCTACTGCCAATTTAGATTATAAAGGATAAGGAATAGGAAGTTAAAGAGATCCTAGTAGTTAAGAAGGTTTATAGTGTCTTAAAGTACTATATAAGCTAGGTTAGCCACGATAAGGACCTAGAATGGTATCCTATATCTAATTTTAAGTACTCCCCCTATAAACTACAGGACTTCCACCTAGCTTACCTAGACCTCCCCAGACTACTAAGCAAATTAGATAACTAGATTAAATGCTAGGAAGAAGGGTTAGAGAATTATAATGATCTGGATAATAATAAGGAACTTAGATAACGCCTAAGGGCAGGCTTTTTTGAGAGGGGGGGGTGATGTGACGGTGCTGGTGCGCGTTACCTACTATATTTAACTAATTAGGATTTTCTATGCCCGGCATGGAAAATCGCTATTAGCTTGCTTACTACTGGCGCCTTGGCGGCCCTTGTGACATGTCTACCTACTGCCCCTAAACAATTCTTCTTCTCCTTCTTCTCCTTAGCTTAGTATCTTTACTAGATAGCAATCTATAAGCTTCGGTTTAGAGGCATTTGTGCGAGCCGTCTGTCATGGGGCGCGGAACAGTGGCAGCTGAACGTATGTATTCGAGGAGTCTATAAGATGTTGCGCGATCGATCGTAAGGGTCGAGGGCGTAAGGAGGTGACATACCTACGCGTAGCTGACGTAAGCTGTACGCGAGGTGTACGCGAGAGCACGGGGCTCTCCTATGGAGGCCCCTGCGGTGGGGTTCCGTGACACTACCCCCCCTCCTATAGAGGCGGAGCTCTGGCGACGCTGTGGTTGCTATATATATGTAGTAAGGTATAGAGAAGAAAAGGAAATATTACTAAAGGCTTGCAACAACGTTATGTAATAAGACTTGACACCTAAAAATTTAACTAATTAGACAACTTTAACCGCCAGTTAAAGTTCCTGGACATCTTAATGATTTTCCGGTTACGTAATCGCACTTTGCTATTATATAATGGCAATCTGCGGCAATCTGACGGCAATCTGACGGCAATTTACCCTTATATAGTAATATACGGTTTAACTCTATAAGGGCTCCCATAGAGGATTAGGCATAAAATCTCTACTTAGGCCTAGTTTCTATAGATTCGCGTGGTAAAAATCGCTAATTAGATCCTTTGCATTTTTAAAGTCTTTTTATAGTTGCCATTTTAGCTGGTCTATGTCGAATCCTGTGTAGATAGCTCTATAGTAGAGCCGCCGTCCCCTGCCTTTGCCACGGTATTTAGAGTTAATGATTTATTTAATGGTCCACTCCTTATAGTTCTTGTCTTTATTCTCATCTCGGATTAGTACTGGTAGAGGTTTAGGCTATATCTATCCTAATAAGGGGTTAGGCTAGTAAAGGTGTAGTAGCTATAGGTAAAATACAGGCTATATCCCATGGGTGGCTAAGGCAGGCGGGAGCTCTAGCTTATATGCGGCTCCCCTATTAATAACTTATTTAATTTAATAGGGGCCGAGATTCTTATAATTAAGTGACTTTATAGGCCTCTGCGTAGAGATATTATGTGTATTTAGCTATACCTAGTCGCCAACACGCATCTCCGGTGGTGGCGCTCTATAACAATCAGCGAAGTAGGCCTGCTTTGCTTAAGCCCAGGCCATTTCTCCCTTGTAGTAGTTAAGTAGATTTTTTATACGGTCTGCATGTTAGTTGGCAAGTAGCATCTTAAGGCATTTTCTATATAGCAGTTTCTTATAAATAGGTTCTGGTGGCTCTATGCTAGATTGGGGGTAATAACCCTTGTTTATAAAGAACAGGGTAAGTCCTATAGTAGTTAAGACATAGTTATTTACTGCGAATTCACCTAGTAGAAGGTAATCCACCCAGTTATCCTAACTATAGGCAACTACCTATCGTAGGTACGCTTTTATACTAGCATTAGCTTTTTCCGGTTGCCCGGTAGTTTTATAGTGGAAGGATGTAAATATCTTAACAGAGGTGCCAAGACGTTAGTAGATTTGTCTCCATACATTAGAGTTAAACTATATGCCTTAATCGGACGTAATCGAGTTAGGTAGCCTATATAATCGGTAGACTTCGCGGAGGAAGGCGTTAGTAACGTCGCTAACAACTACGCCTTCAGTAGGGACGTAGTGGCGCTCTTTTATAAGTCGGCATATTATTATAAGGATATTCTTGTAGGTACGGCCGTGTCGTTTATAGGGTAGTAGGTTAACAATAAAATCTATAGCGATATCTGCCCATCGTCGTATAGGTACTAGTAGAGGGTGTAGTAGTCCTTAGTACTTTATATTAAAGGCCTTAGCGCGCTTATAACTGTGGCAGGCACCTATAAAGCATTTAACTGAGTCTGTTATATTGGGCTAGAAGTAGTATTGGCTAAGGAGCTTATAGGTCCCTTCTTTTCCTAGATAGCCGCTTAACCGGAGGTCGTAGGCCATTTGGATTAGTTGCCGTTATAGGTTTTCTAAGTTAGGGATAAATAGGCGGCCTCTATAGTAGAGCCTATTCTCTTTTACTTCTAAGGCTGCCATATTAATCTAGCCCAAGCTTTAAAGGTTCGTGGGCAGCGTATAGGTGCTGGCGGTCTTTGCGGCAATAAGTTAATATAGTAGTGGGTTAACGGAGGTGTTATATACTGCGGTAATAAGCTTGTTAATTTTAGAAGGTAATTCTAGTTCTATAGTATAAAGCTAAGGTGCAGTTGGCTCTATTATAGGTAGCATACCTAGGGCTAAGTTCCGTGCTTTTAGGATTGTTTATTGTTAGAACTAATTATAAGGGTTATCTTCTAACTAAGGAAGGTCTTGCAAGCGGCGTATTAGGCTATTAGGCTTAGTGCCTTATACTCCTAGTCTATATACAATTTTGAAGTTAAAACTAGAGAGGAACTCGTTCCAACGTGCTTAGCGTTAGTTTAGCTGCTTCGTGGTTATAAAGTACTCAAGGTTATAATAATCCGTAAGGACTTTAGTTGGCTAATTAGGTTCTGCTAAGGAGAGTTCCGGTCAAAATTCTTTAAACACTTATACAACTGTAAGGAGTTCCTTGTTATAGATCTCGTAGTTACACTCTTATAATATAAGCTTAGATAAATAGAATATAACTAGGTAGAGGAGGCCGTTATCACCCATCTAGGAAAGGATGCCTGCGTTAATATGGTCTAAGGAGTCGGTTTTAAGATAGAGTTGTCATCCTGGTATAAAGTAAGCTAGGATAGGTGCTTTAGTAAAGGCATTTTTAAGGTCTTAGAACGCTTTCTCGCATTTAGGCGTCTAAGTAAAGCGTAGGTGCGTTTTTCTTCCTTTTATAGAAAAGCCCTTCGTTTGTATTATTACTATAAGTGGTGCTACTACGTTTAAGAAGTTATATATAAATTTCTAATAGAAGTTGGCGAAACTAAGAAAGGCTTATACATCCTTAATATAGTTAGGGGCTTGCTATTCGGCAATTATACGTACCTTCTTGGGGTCCATATGGACACCCTTAGTAGTAACAATTAGTTTAAGGTATTTTACTTCTATAACTAAGAATTTGCACTTCTTTAAATTAATATAAAGTCCTGCTTCCCTAAGGCGCTGTAGGACCTTTCAAACGTGCTTAATATGCTTAGAAGGGTTATTGCTGTAAATAAGTATATTGTCCAGGTACGCAGAGTAGAAGTCATTAAGGTAGTCCCATAAGGCGTTATTAATATAGCTTTAGAAGGCGTCTAGGCCGTTACATACGCCAAAGGGCATAATGGTATATTTAAATTAGCTAAAGCGCGATGCGAATACGGTTTTCCATTTATCACCTTTCTATATTTAGAGATAGTTAAAGGCGGCGATAATATTAAGTTTAGTATAGATTTTGGCTTAACTAAGCCGCTCAAGGGTCTCGCGTATAAGTGGTACTGGGTATTAGTTCTTAATCGTAATAGCGTTAAGTCCTCTATAGTTAACGCAGAATTAGATACCTCCCCCTAGCTTCTTAGCGAGAAGGATAGGGGCGGCTGCTGGTAATATGCTAGAACAAATAAACCCTTTATTAAGGTGCTCGTTGATATACTTTTTTACAACTAGGAGTTCGTCTTTTAACATTAGGTAAGGTCTCTTATAAGATAGCATTTTCCCTTATTTAATATTAATGGCATGGTCGTTAGGTTAATGTGGGGGGAGTATATCTACGCCCTTTTATAAGTATATGTCAATAAAGTTATAGTACCTCTTAGGGAGGAGCTTGCGGAGTTCCTTATTAGTAAGTCATTTTTTAAGGTTTATAAACTTCTTAAAGTCTAAAGGTAAAAGTCCATAAAGTTCCGTAGGGGCGTTATCTTCTAGGAGGTCAACTATGTCTATTCTATTACTATAGAGGACGTGGTCCTATTCTTTATTGAGCTTATATAGTTATAATTAGGAAGCTGCAGCAACGGTCCAGCCTTTCTTATATGCTATGCGGTAAAAGGCCGCAGCACTTACGTAGTGGCAGTTGGTTGTAGGTGGGGTAATAAGGGGTTCCTTAGGTTGATATCCTAGGGAGTAAATAGAGGCGGCTAGGCTATACCCTAGGCAAGTCTCTCTGCAGTATTTAGAGTTAAAGGTTACTTGTCTCTTTTTCCAGTTAATAGCGGGGTTATATTATTTAAGCCAGTTCATTCTAAGGATAATAGGGTAGTTGGCAAGTAGTATAATATAGGCCCAGAGCTCTTCCTAGTGCCCATTTATATCTAGGTAGAGTTATGCCATATAGGTAATCTTCTATGCAGTACAATTACCGTTAGCGAGTCATAGGGCGCGGGCTTTAGTAAGGGGTAAGGTAGGTAGGTTATAAGTACACACAAATTAGGTATCTATAAATTTATTAGTAGCTCCGCAATTAATTATAGAACGGCTTTTATATTGCTTTTTAGCAGTAGTTTCTATTATAGGTAAAACTATCTGTTTCCGTCCGTTTATCTTTACTAAGTCCTCTATTAAGCAGGCCAATATATAGATCCCTCTATTGTTAGGGTGTCCCAACCTACGACTTAGGGCTGGGACTTGGCGTTTTCCGCTTCCATATCTAACTCTACTGCTATTACTACGTCTTTGTCTTGTATGGTGGCGGTATATAGCAAGGTATTCGGTGTTCGAGGTATAAAGTTAGGTATTAGGCAGCAATTACTAAACCTAGCCATTAGGCAGTTTAGGTTCTCGTAATAACAGCCTTCTTAATAGCATCTATAGCAGCGCCCTAGCTTTTAAAGTAGCTCGCGCTCTCCATCTAGGAGCTTACATGGGAAGGTTAGTATAAAGAGGTTAATATTAGCTCTGGTATTCGTAGTAGGCGTCGGTGACCTAGTATATATAGGTATGGTTGGCCCGGAGGGCTTCTATATAAGAGCCTTTAGGTGAGGGTTAGCAGTAGAGATCTAATTTAGCCGTCGTTTAATCTTCTATAGGGCTGCCACCATGCTATATACGTCATTATAATTGTAACTAGCGGCAGCATAACTAAGGCAATAGGTAACCTTTTTAAGGAGATCTTCCTGGTCTTTAGTATTATCTTAAGAGAGGACTCTAGTGTATTCCTAGAACTTAACATAGAACTTGTTAAATAACTTAGTGGGACTTATCTTTAGGGCGCGTAGTTTGGCTTAACTGGTGGCCACTAGGTCGTGGTCGTAATATATTAGGTTAAGATTATTAAGGACCTCCTAGTGGGACTGCCACTTCTAGGGGCCATTGGTCTCCCATTAGGCGAAGAGTCTGTTAAATAGGGTACCCTTTATACGCCTAATAATATAACCAATCTTAGCATCCTCCCTAGGAAAAAGGTAGGTACTCTGGGTTAGTTTCTCGCGGATTTACATCTTCTAGTGGCTATATTCCTTGCGGTCTCCCTAGAAGACTAGGGGATTAGGGTATTGTATATTAGACCCCGCAATTGTGGCTTAAGTTTGGTTACTGTTATAGGAGTCGTCCCTATTAGGTAAAGCTGCTTAACGCTGACTTTCGGCCAAGCGTTAAGTGGGTAAGGTTGCCGGAGGCGTAGAGACTTAGGTAGTATAGTGCGTAGCAAGGAGGTGCTTAGTATTATTACAGATGTACTTATTAAGCTAAGACTATAGGTATTTAATTATACCCTCCTTTTTAGTAACCTGAGCAATAAGTATAATCTTAGCTTTCTTCAGTCGTTGGACGTTGCGCTTAGATATATAGAGATTATCTTTAGTCTCTTAGCGTGTGTTATTAGAAAGTGCCTCACTAGCTTATAAGTCTTAGATAATATTATAGTCTTAGGCAGTACGCAATTCGGCTTATATAAGCTTTAGGTGGTAGTTTTATAGAAGGCGATAGTATTTATCAGGTTCTTGTGCTACCATTTATACAAACATCTTGGCGTCTCGTATTTTAATTTTAATGGGTAGCTACCCTTCTGGTTGCTTTTCCGTGGCTATGTAATTAATAAAGAATAAAATATCGCCGGTATCTATCTTGTTAAGGTTGTCACTGTGACCACCTGTACTAATAGGGGTATACCCATCCTGCTAGGCTAGTTAACTCTTATTATCTTTAAGGTGGTGCTGGGTACTCGGGGGTACTTATAGTTATAACTCTTTTAAGCCGCTAGGCTTGCCCTTAGGGGTTAAGGCTAGGGTTAATAAATTAAATTCTCCTGGGATTAATTGGCGTTATAGGTTGGGTTAGGGTATTAGGTTGCTCTTTAGGCTTAATATAGTGGCTAGTAAGAAATATCATCTTACTATCATAGTGCGAAGGTTGCTTATAGACACGCTGCTTCTAGCAGCGCCTGTAGTATCATAGACATAGAATTGGTCGTAGGCTAGGTATCAGTGGTAAAAAAAAGGCGCAACGTAATATTATGGGGCGCGGAACAGTGGCAGCTGAACGTATGTATTTAAGGAGTCTATAAGACGTTGCGCGATCAATCGTAAGGGTTAAGGGCGTAAGGAGGTGACATACCTACGCGTAGCTGACGTAAGCTGTACGCGAGGTGTATGCGAGAGCACGGGGCTCTCCTATGGAGGCCCCTGTGGTGGGGTTCCGTGACACCGTCACACTTAATCTTCTTATAATATAAACTTAAACTATTTAGAGGATTTGCTATGTTTCTGGTAGTAGGAATAGTACTTAGTAAGGTAGTTAATAACCTGCTTATTAATGTTGTTGTGGCCAGAACGTTCTAATACCTTATATAGCTTGTCTGCTAATAGATATCTAAAGCGACGGTGAAGTCGGCAAAGTTTAGTAGTGGTTAGGTAGCAAGGGTTTTAATTAAATAAATGGGTTATAAATAACTGCAGTAACTCTTCCTATAATAGGAAGGGGTGACTAAATCAGTGAACTACTGGCACCGATTTTGTTGGGGTGGCTAGGACGTTTTTGAGGTTATTGTAATAGACCTTTAGTATGTCTATATCTGCGAGACATAGTAGAAAGGGTATATCGGCCTTTATAATGTGAAACTTAATGTTGCTAACTGGTGTATTAACTGTAACGGAGCTAATAGAAGAGGTAGAACTAATGCTGAACTGGCGTCAGGAAAACGGGAGAGTGATAGGGGCTAGCTAGGGGCTAGCCTAGGGCTAGCCCGGGGCCATATTAGCAACATTAGCACGTTTTATACGTTTTAGGGTGCGTTCGGTTGCAAGTTCAGATCAGAATGAGGGCTTCAGAATGGAGTTGATCTGGAGCTCTAATCTGATTCTGAGGCGACTATTCGGTTGAATTCCAGCTCAACTTAACTTTAGCTATAAATTTTTGGTGTTCCTCTGACCGCCCAAAAAACACGCTAAAAGTTACTAAAAAGTTGGCAACTTTACCGTATACGGCTTCTGAACTAAAGGTCTTGGCGTTAGTTTAATCTAAAGGTCTAAGTTCTAGACCCCATCCAGTTGCAATCTAAAGCCTCCAGCTTGTACATGCCCGTGCTTTTATAAAGCCATAAACGCGTACCAAATAAGGAAGGAACGCGTCCTTTTCTACCGGACTTTCAGTTCTAATCTAATCTGAAGTTTTACAACCAAACGCAGCCTTATACGTTTCATACGTTTCGCACTTTTCGCACATTTTGCACATTTTATATATTTTGCACGTTTTATACGTTTCGCACATTTCATACATTTTATATATTTTATATAATATTTCCTATAGCTGCAATATTTATAATTATAAAATAAGGACCGTGGTAGATCGACACCCCCTAATTAATATTCGCACACCCCCTAATTAATATTCGCATACCCCCCTTGATTTGGCTTAGCTCCTACCACATCTAGTTAGAACTTATATATATTTAGCTTGTATGCATCCGCATTACAAAAATTAAAACTTTTAAAATGCAACTTTTATAACTACACCACCTTAATTAAGTCTTAATTTTAATTATTATACAAGTAGTAGAGTTTAAATTAAAGTTGGAATGCACTAAAGGACCCCTTAGCATAGTCCTACTAAAAGGGCAAGGCCTCCCAACTTCTATAAGCCTGTTAAATATTGCCGCCAACACTTAGTAATGCACTTATAGTAGTATCTTAACTTCCACCACCGTACTCACTACCTATACTACTACGTACTTGCTCCTAAGTCGATTGATTAGATTGCGCAGTGGCTTATAAGGCCTAGCTTAAGCCAATTTAAGTACTACTACCTCTGCTTAGTGTCTGTGAGCTGCCTCCACAAGTACAACCACACCCGCGCCTACGCCTACGCCTATAACCGCGCGTAGTGTATCTAGTATTTAGCTCAAATGCAGATGGCTCGCGATAAGCTAATATATCAATGCAAGAGCCCACTAGGCGGCCGCGGCGACGCTTAACAGTTAGAGGCTCTTATATAAGAAGTAAAGGATTAATAGGTAGGCCAGTAGGAGGATCTAGTAGAGGGCGATTAAACTACCAGTGTATATTAATTTCGGTAAGCTGTATTTTTAGTACTAAGGTAAAGCTTCGGTGTAACTACCTATAGAGAGTATAGTAGCAAGGAAGGCCGTATACTGCAGTCCATACGCCGCTATAGATTAGCTGGTATTTAGGTAACTTTGCCAGAGTTAATTAGTCTTTAAAATAACGGAGGCCCTAGGGTGTTACTTAATATAGGATATTATTGAACTCCGGTTCGCGAATGTTATGCGGTAGGTAGTCTTAGTGGCGCGCCAGAGTCTCTATATGCTTATTTATATCGTTCTTAATTAGGTTCTTAATATTTAATATAATATTAAGTAGATCACCAGTAGAGACTTAAAGAAAGCGCTTTAATTTAGCGTGGGCGCCTTTAAGTCGCGATAAGACACTAGGAAGACATTATGCAAATACTCTACTTAATGCTATATTTTAACTTACCAATTTCCAAAATATATGAATAGATCTGTATAGCAGGTAACAAACTCTCTGTAATATAGCCACCACTTATCTTATAAGTAGTCGATAAGCTCTTCCTAATTGCGGTAGTCTTCTATAAGCTTATGCCAGGCTATAGTAAACTTCTCTAACGTATTTTGGCTGTGGTAACTTGCCTAGCGTTTTATAAAGTTATCGCGATGCTCTTAAACCTTTCCCTTTTCCTTATTAGAGGAGCTTCCATCTATCACCCAGTTACTCTATACGTGCGTAAGAACGTTCTTGTTAACATACCATAGGCAAAGAAGCTAAGGGACACTAGGGAAGTATATGCATAGTGCGTTCTTAAGAGTCTGTTCCTTATCCATAATTAGAACTTCGGGCTTTAAATTATAACAGTAGTAGAGAAGATAAAGCTGTTAAATTGCGAAGCTATAATCAGCTTCTATTTCACTAAGTAGGAAGCAATAAGCAAGCTTAAAGTTGTACCCATTATTACTAACCCCTACTATATATAGAAAGGGCATCTTAAACTTATTTATTTTATAGGTGCAATTAAGTAATAAAACATTAGGGTTCTTCTATAAGAACTTAATTAATTCTAGATAAGCAAAGAATAAATATTTAATGTGATTGTAATCGTCTTCCTTATAGGCGAAATAGTATTTTAATTTAGGATTATCGCCACCATACTCACCTAGTGCTTTAATTAAGGCTTAAGTAGGGGTAAGGCCTTTAAGGATTCTTTTCTTAATTTCCTTTTATTCATTGTAGATATCTTAAATAGTAATTATAACGTCTTTCTTCAGCAGATTTGTAAGTATTTTATTAGCCCTAATACTACTGCCTAACATATCAGCAATTGTTTTGTTTGTATTATAAGTCCGCCAACGGTGTTGCGGTAGAGCAGTTGGGTAGACGGCTGCTGCGTAATTATAATTAGGATCCTTTACTTCTAAGCTCCATCCAATTAGTGTACGCGTTAATATAGCCTTAAAAGAACACTCTGTTATATAGGAGCTTATAAAGCGCGTTCTGGAGGTATTAATATAGGCGCGACTTTTAGCACACCTAAGCCAAATTTTTCGCATAGTTGGTGGTATCTGCTTATCGGTTTTAGATCGGAATTTCGTAACTATATAGCCTTACCCTTTTACAAACTCGTTAATATCATCAATTGTAAGCTCTGGAAAGTCGTACACCTTATAGGGGGGTGGGTTAAGAGCTATAGTAGAGGTAGGGAGAGGTAAGGCAAATACAAGGTGATGTTTTGGGGCGCGCAACAGTTGCACTAATGCGGATGCATATAAGCCAAACACACGTAAGTTCTAACTAGATGTGGCAGGAGCTAAGCCAAATCAAGGGGGGTATGCGAATATTAATTAGGGGGTGTCGATCTACCATGGTCCTTATTAAATACCGTGAAGTTTCCACCCCTACGATAATAACAAGGTTGAGCGCTGTATTCGCGTTTTGGAAGCTGTTGTAAGTCCACAACATAGGCGTAGGCGTAGGCAAAAGGGGAAGGAAAGAAACTTCAAAATGGCCCTTGCGTTCAGCCATAGGCGTTCGCTACAATTACTATGTACAGTTGGTGGCGATTAAGCAAAATTAAATGGCGTACAAAAATCGCAGCTCGCCTTGAGGGGGGGTGGAAGCTGGTCGTGAACATAGCTGTATAATCTATCACGCCTGCATATTTCTTATGCCGTGATTTGCCGCCTTCAGAAGGAAAAATTAAAATATTAGAACGCGTACTTCCCTAGTCTCCTAAATTGCTACCCCCCAATATATACCACCACTATAATAAACAGCTCTCCCGCCCATGGCAATGAGGCCTATAGGAGGTGGTTCAAAGAAAAAATACGCGTGAGTACGCGCTTACGACGAAGCAGGCTTAACACAACGTGAGATTGTTAAGAAATTATTGGAGAAACGCGGGATCTCTATTAATTAATTAACCATAAATAGATAGATTAAAGCTAAATAGAATCGTTGTTACGGACCTTATATTGGCAGTAGTACGACTACTTAGAGAGGACATAAACGGACTAGTAGTAGAAGCGCGGGAGGCGCTGGAACCAGTTGAACTATAGGGGCTTACAGCTTGGCGTGGTCCGCAAAAAACTCGGCTTGGTCTAAAAGTTCAACGTGGTCCGAACTTCAAATTTAACTTTAGACCACGATCAGCTTTGAACCACGCTAAGTTTATGCATATGCAGCGCATATGCAGCTCTATTTTTACTTTAAATTTATTTAATTAAAAAAATTGTAGGTTACATATGCGGGGCGTATGTGTGGCATATGCTAAGCATATGCATATATTTAGCTATAATAAATATATCGCCTGTATATATCGCATATACTCTGGATATGCTAAGTATATGCTTATTTTATATATTACTAGTTTTATCTTCTTAGGTATATATTTAGCATATGCTAAGCATATACTTGTTTTATATACTACTAGTTTTATCTCCCTAAGTATACACTTAGTATATATACCGCTAATATATTATATATACTTACTAAAAAGCCATTTAAATACCACGATATATTCTTATAGGTGAATGTATATGCTAAGCATATATAGTACATATACTTACTATTCTAAAAAGGCAGGTATAGTATGCGTTGGTATATACTAAGCATATGCTAAGCATATGCATTCACCAATAAGCTGTTTATCTTGTAGTTATATATGCATATGTTTAGCATATACACCGCATATTTAATGCATACAGTCGCTTAGGTAAATTGTGGCTACTAATATGTGTTTTGTATGGCTAAAAGTTGAGTACAGCCGACCTTTTTCCGGCGTTCTATTGGTGACCATACTTAGCTTTCGCCGACCCCTATCGGCGACCACGTTCAACTTTTTCCGGACCACGCTCAGCTGTAACCCTGAACTATAGGACGAGGGTGTTAGGGATATTATTGTGGTTACCTCGGGTTGCCCTTAGGACAACCCCCGGACACCCCTTAGATGGCTGTTGGTCACGTGCCAGAGGCACGTGCCTATAGTATATAGTCTCTGCAATCCCAGAGGCCTTACCTCCTTAAGGACTCGTCTCCTCTATAATCTATCCTATCCCTATAATTATGCCTTATAGCCCCCCATCTATAAAGTCACCTTACATTTAAATCCTTTATACTCCTTTTTAGAAGGGTAGCTAGCTTTAAGGACCAGATTATTTATTTATATCTTTTATTTATATCTACTATTTCTCCCTTAAAATCTCGTAACGACCTAAACGGAAACTCTACGGATACCCTATGGAAAGCCGTTACCTTAAGGTAGAAAGGTCCCTTTAATAGCGAGATTATGATAATATAAACCTCTAGGTAAAATAGCTAAATAAGTCCTAATACCTAGATGCACTAAAAGCCTAAAGACTTTTATATATCTATACTTACTAACAACGCTAAAAAAAAAAGCATCCTCTATAATGGCTGTAATACTACTAAAAAGTAGCTGGAACCCCTCTAGCCCTATTTAGGCTAATTAGAAGATTAAACGCTAGAGGTAACCTTAAGATCTTCCCCTAAGCTAGAAATACTAAAGGACTATACTAATATATTTAATTAGGGACCTAACCGTATAATGAGACTAGCCTAGTTATAGTAGAAATGTTTTGGTGAAACACTTAACAGATAAATTCCAAAGCTTTAACCAAATTCTGCTAAATTTTACTAGCTTAATTAACTTCTGCTAAGTTCTACCAGATTAATTAAACTTTACTAAAGTCCTTTAAAGACCACGTGTATATATGCGCATACATTAACCACTAAGCCCCTAACTATTTAATTATATAATTCTCTTGTTATTCCTTTCTCTTCTTTATATAACATCTTATTCTCTATAAAGGCTATATACCCTTAAATTTAGATAGAATTTATATTATTTCTTTAAATATTCCCTAAAGCCTCTTCGCGCCCTTATACTATATTACGTTAATAACTACTATTAAAATAGCAAACAAATCCAAATCCTCTTTAATAACAGTAAGTATTATATCCCTAGTTAGGGAATAGTTAACCATAATATAACAGCCCTTTATAAATACCTTAGCTTAGTAACAGGCTATACTAAAAGCCTAGTATTAGCGATTAATGGAAGCACTCTAATGAACTCCGTGACGTTAAGGCACTTATATTAGAGACACTAATAGCAATACTAATAAACGGGATTAAAATAATAGTATTTAAACCTAGTCTATTAAATACAAACCTTAAACTAAAAATAGTAGCTTAACCTATACCTATAATAAACCTAATACTTATTATAAAATCCAAAAAGCTCTTTAAGGGAGTGTTCGGTTGCAATCTGGAGGTCTTAGATTCAGTTCAGAATCCGTTAATTTGGAGTGATTTCGCCTACACAGCCTCAAAAATTTAATGTTCCTCTCACCGCTCGCAAAACGCCAGAATAGCACGCTAAAATATTGGCAACTTTACCGTATATAGCTTCTGAAATGGAGCTCTTGGCGTCATTTTAATCTGGAGCTTGAAGCTCCAGGTTGAATCTAAAGGCTTTAGATTGCGCACCGTCCGTGCAACCTGCAGAGCCACAGACGCGTCTCAAATCGGGAAGGAACGCGTTCTTTCTGCCGGACTTTCAGTTTAGATTCAATCTGACGGTTTTGCAACCGAACACTCCCTAATTCTCTAACATTTAATAAAAACCAAAATAACCTATATCCCTTTATAACTAAGCTCCGTCTTAAACTTTTAATAAACTATAATTAATACCCTACTAAAGCTAGCAAGGTTAGATATAAAATATCTTATTTAAGTAAAGACGCTATATAAACTATAGACTTATTCTTCTATAATAGCACCTTTATTAATTTTAAAATCTTTATCTCCCTATTAGAACGAATATATAATAACGCTAGCCGCGAATATATAGCTATTACTAAACTTAAAAACCTATAATAACGGAACCGAGACTTTACTAGATTTTTTTTAGAATTTTTAGGCCTTATTAGCGAGCTGGATTAAAATAAAGCTACTAAAGTCGCTACCCTTTAATAAGCCATTTTAGATAAGATTAGAGCCTAGTTAGTAAATAGGGAACAACCAAAAGACCTATTTAAATTTACTATAATATGTTAACGAATTAAAAAGGACCTTTAATATAATAAATAGACTTATTCTCTAAAGCTAACTATACCTTATATTTAAAACTCTATAAAGCCGGTATATACCCTAAAGCGCGATCCGTTTCTAAAACCTAAAAATTCTATATATAACCTTATAGACCTTAATACCACTTAATCCTACGCACCCTTAGGAACCAATAAATAAAGAACTTAAGCTATAAATGGAAAATACTTTAAATATGGTAAAAAGGGACATATTTAAAGGAATTATTAAACTTACCCTTTTAAAAAGGTCTGCCGTAATTCCTCCCAGTGCTTAAATTATACTGGTTTTATAAATTATACTTAGTTGCTATAAAGTATCTCACCTTTAATTAACTTGGAAAATAAATTATTCTAAGGCTAAGTTGCGCCTTAAGATAAAAAGTGGAAGAGTATAAGTATTTAAGCTCTTTTAGCGCTAATATATAATACAACTCCCTTAATATACTTAGTGAATTTTAAATACTTAGTGTTGGGAATACAGGCAAGTTGCCGTTATGTAAGGCAAGTTGCCGTCACGTGTCGCCGCGGCACTAGCGTGGCGAGGATGTTGGAATTACAAGGTTATAAGGTCACAGCGGAGGTGTCTTGAGGGTCTATTTGATGATAGAGATGACGCAGACGATGAATATTAATTGATTCGTGATGTAGTAGATGCGGTTGATGTCTATGTAGATTGCATGCAGAGCTTGACCTCGTAATGTGTCCAGAGCTTAGTCAGCACCTTATCGCTAATTTCTGACACTCCCCTATACTGACGACGCTCTCCTCGTCTGTCCTAAATAGGCAATTATAAAGCTATTCCCAAATACCTTGCAAGTGCCATTTGGCCTACGTACAGAGGGAAAACCTATAGTAGGCGAAAAACCTCCGTAACTTGCCCCGTCTCCGTCCGTTACCGTCTCCGTTAGTTACCGATTCCTAGCGTTGCACAGTGCTTCGTAAATTGGTTGATTGGTAGCTGTTTTATGAGCATATCTCCCGGCTGATCTTTGCCTAGTATATGTACTACTTTGAGTTGACCTCGCTGAACCATGTTGTTTCGTACAAAGAGGTATCGAGTTTTGATATGCTTGGCTTTCTAGTAGTATTTTGTGTTATATGAAAGGTTAACTATACCCTTATTGTTACAGTAGAGCGTAGGGATAAAAGGGTTGTTATTATCTCTCTTTTCTAGATCTCTTATTAGCTTCTTAAGCTATACTGCTAACCTTGCTCCTTCTAATGCCGCTATAATCTCTGCTTCTATTAAGCTTAATACTGTTAACTTCTGCCTTTAAGCCATCCAGATTACTGCTCCCCTATAGCGTATAACTGCTATGCCTTAGAATAATATCCGATCGTGTTCTGTTCCCCACGTAGTATTAGTAAAGATATTGTAACCAGTAGGTAATATAAGCTTGCATAGAGGAAGGTAGACTGCTTAACTTAAGTAGGTAATTCCTGCTTTAAGAGTACCGTTTAGATATCTTAGTAGCTGCTTGCTTAAGCGGTAATGCGATTCTCCTAGTGCTACTATAAACCTAGCTAACTAACCAACAGTATAGCTGGTATTAGGACGTGTGTAGTTTAAGAGGTAGATTGTAGAGCCAATAATCTACCGGTATACTGTCGCATTATTATACTTAAGGGGACTTTTAATATCCGCTTTTAGAACAGTGCCAGCTAGTATTAGTAGCTTAGCCAGATTGCAGCTGTCTATTTTTAGCCGTTTAAGTAGCTTCTTAGTGTACATTATCTAATATAGCTTAAGGGTTCGGTTTGTACGGTCTTAATTAATTTAAAAGCCTATAAATACTTCTATAGGACCTAGGTCTTTGCATCTCCATTCTCTTAAGATTCTTATCTTTATGCTATTAAGGTATCAGCGCTTTTCTGTAATTAGTATATCGTTAATAAATAGCAAGATATATACTTTATTTCCTATAAAGAGATTGGGGTTAATATTAGCTGCTTTTAAACCTATACTTTTAAAGAACTTCTTAACCATCTAAAACCATTCTCTTAGTGCCTACTTTAGGCCGTAAAGTGACTTATTTAGCTTTAAGTAGACGTCTTTTACGCCCTTAAGCTTAGGTTCGAAGTCTCTTAATAGGTTAGAAATCTGCATATAAATCTATTCTTATAACGGCGGGTTCAAGAATGCAGTTTTAACATCAATATAGTCAAGCTTAAGGTCCTTAGCTGCCACCTTTGCTATTAGGAACCTAAAGGTGTCGTATTATATAATAGACGCAAATATCTTAAAATTATTAATGTTGGGGGTCTGCTTGTCTCCCTAAATATACAGTCTTACCTTCTTGCGAATTACTTCTCCCTTAGCATTATACTTGTGCTTTAGAACTAGCTTACTTGGGAGTAATAACCTTCCTTCTAGTACTCTCCCCCTTATAATGGTATAGGTGTACATCCTCTTAAGTGAGAGGAATTCTTTAAAGATAGCTTTTATCTAGCCAAAAGCGTCCTCCCTTAAGGCCTAATTTAACTTAATAGCGTTAAAAGGTGCTATAGGTACTTCTATAGAGGTAGTGTTCTCAGCTTCTAGGTAAACAGCTTTTATAGCTATTACTAACTGAACCACCGTATTGTTAAAAACCCTTATATTTAGTAACCTTCTAGACCTTGTTCTCTGCGCATAAGGAATACATATCGATGTGCTTTATATGGGTATCCTACCCTTAGCATTACCTTAATTTAAGTATCCCACTTAATCTTAACCTGGGCTTCCTACTTAATTAGAGCGGCCCACTTGGTCTTAACCTAGGCTTCCCACTCGTTTAGAGTGGCCCACTCGGTCACTATCTGGCCTACTTATAGTTCTCGCAACTAGAGTCTCTGTCGGCGCGTTTAAGGTAGTAGGGGGAGGTGTAGGTCGGTTCGCGGCTTGGCTTATAGCGTAATTTAAGTATTCCGCTTAATCTTAACCTGGGCTTCCCACTTAATTTAAGCGGCCTACTCGGTTACTATATCTCGTAGCTTGCACCTAAGGTGCTCTATAAGGGAACCTGTACTTATTTACTTTAGCATCTCCAAATAGCTTAATTGCTTGGGTATGCAGGTTTATTATCTTAAATTAACTACTCCCTTTTAACCCCATAAAAACGTAGTTAGGTTTTATTCTTAAATTATACTTTCTAGGGTATTTTTTGAGCGTATTAATTAGATTGGCATAACACCTAAAGACAACTAGATTCTTTAAGTTAGGAACTTATTAGGTGTATGCCTTGTAGGGTATAATAGCACCACTATACTCATCGTTAAATAGAAGTGCTAAGGTGGGTACTTAATTCTTAATCCAAATAGTATACTTAACTGCATAGCACCAGAGTTTAACTGGTATATTTCCTTAAAATAGAAGTAACCTTATCTTATAGTTAACTGTATAGATCGCGCGCTTAATTACGCCATTATATAAGTGCTTGTATAGCGGATAAGGTTTAAAGTTAATACCCTAGGGTATTAGTTCGTCTTAAAATCTATAGCCAAACTCCCCCTTTCTATTATCCGCTCAAATCCATGCAGCTTTATTGCCAGTAAACCTCTCTACCCTTACGATGATCTCTTTAATATATAGCAGTACCTCTTCAGTTTAGAGGGTTTTAAGAGAAATAACCTAAGTGTAGCGTATGGCGTCGTCTAGGGCTAGAAGGTAGTAGTTATAACCTCTAATTAATATACCGATTCGTCCTATAGTATTTAGGTATAGCCCTTAACCAGGTATCTTCTTGCGCTTAGTTATCTTCTTACTTAATATTTCTCACATCTTCCTAGCTAGACAAGCTTCGCACGTGCTCTTACCAACTAGTACTACTCTCTTCTTAAGCTTTATGCCTAGTAAGGAGTGCTATAGCTTAAACAGGTCACTATAATTCGTATATCTAGTTCGGCGGTGCTATAGCTTAGCATCTGTTTCACTAACGTTTGGTTATAAATTGTGTGCTTTTACTGTCGCATTAAATGCTTCCTAATACTCTTATAGCACGTAGAGGTTATTCCTTATAGTGGCCTTAAACGTTATACCTAATTTATGCTTGCCAGTAGCTTAATTGTCTAGGTTAAATGTAATTAAGTAGCCTTCCTAAGTAAGAGTCCTTACTAAGATTAGCTTAATTGACTTAAACAAAGGTATAAGCCAGACGTCTTTTAGCTTTAGGGTACCAATTTAAACTTAACCATAGCCTATAGCAGGGACAACAGTCCCATTTGCAGTATGGACCTATTATAGCGTATTCTATCTCTTTAAGTGTATTAGGTCTAATTAGTTACTAGTAAAGTGCTTAGTTGCTCCTAAGTTAAAAGCCCAAGCTAGAGACGTCGTTATAAGTATAGCATGTTTAGGGTTAGGGTTAAGGTAGATTAAATTACTATTAAATTCTTTCTTAGCTATTACTACATTCCCTGCTTCCTCTACCTTAGGAGTACCTTAATTTATCTTCCTAGCGTTGTCAAATTGGAATTGCTTAAGTAGGGGATAGTCTTTCTGGTAGTGACCTTTCTAATAGTATACTCTGCACTTGTCTCTTTCTGGTTATCTTAGCTCTTTGCTCACTCAAGATAACAAGCTATGGCGATAACGCGATAAGGAATAATTAAATCTACTAGCACGGCCTTTGCCCCTTGTTTGACCTTAACCTTGGTTTCCCCTTCTCCCCCTAGGTTTATCTTTCCTCTTATATACAAGTGCTACATTTTATACTTGTGTAGGGAGAGCAGTCTCTTGCTCCTAAAGAAGGGTAATACAGCTCTTAAGGTCTTGTTTGTCTTATAGACACCAGGTCTTCGCATTCTGCCATATAATATCGCTTAGGAGGGCCAAGAGAAGCTGCTCTTTAATATCATTGTTAGTAAGTGCTTAAGGGGTTAAGGCTAGATTAATCTTAAATTAATTAAGTATTTGGAGGAACTTAACAATTCGCATCTTTATAGGGTCAAATATAGTGCTATAGAACTCTCTACGGAGTCTAGAGATATAGACCTCATTATTGGCCTTATTAAACTTCTTTATTCCTTCCTATATTCCTTAAATATCATATACCTTTATTATCGCACGCATCTCTTCCTGACGGTCGTCTCCTATTAAATTATAGATGATCTTATTTACTTCCCCTTATCTTCTTCTTCCGTCAGCTAAATTAACTTGATTTGGGTCCTCTGCACTAGTAACAAAATCCTAGCCCTCTAACATAATTAGGGCTGCCTCGCAGGTACGCTCCTAGTCTGCAAAGTTATCTCTATTGAAAATGACGATTTTACCGGCCTTGTGATTGTATGTAGGTGTCGTTAAGGTTAAGATAGAGAAGGTCATTTTTGGGGTCGATTTTCGAGTCAGGAGAGGTGTCGCTACCCAGGCTCATAACCTGTTGGAATTACAAGGTTATAAGGTCACAGCGGAGGTGTCTTGAGGGTCTATTTGATAATAGAGATGACGCAGACGATAAATATTGATTAATTCGTGATGCAGTAGATGCGGTTGATGTCTATATAGATTGCATATAGAGCTTGACCTCGCAATGTGTCCAGAGCTTAGTCAGCACCTTATTGCTAATTTCTGATAGAGGAGCCTTAAGCTCCTTACCCTTCCTCAAGCAGGAGGAAGAAAAAGAAACAACAATCATTATACTATCTACAAACCGTAGCTACGTGATATTACCTTATGTTACCAACACTGATTAGTAGTTAACTTCACTGTTATACTATAGAGCAGCTAAGTATTCCTAAGAAGAGACGAGCCACTATACCAGTGCTACTCGTACTAAAGGAAGCTGTCTTTTAAGGTCAGAACTAGTCCTAAACCTTAAATAGAACTCTTTTACAAATCTAAGGATCTAAAGGCCAGAACTAGTCCTAAGCCTTTCCCAGATTATAGATTCTTGCGTCCATTACGCAGAACAACACGCTTTATAAGTCTTCGCGATTTAAGGCCAGAACTAGTCCTAAGCCCTATAATTGCAAATTCTTATCTAAACGCGTACCAAATAACAATTAATAATCCCTACACTAATAACACCTCCTCTCCTATAACCCTATAACACTTCCCTTCCTCCAAAAACATAGCTAACGACTAGAGAGACTCCTTACTACTAGGGGTAGCCATGTACGCGAAACTTATTAATAAAGATTAGGACGATTTTCCCGTTTTTAATATAACAACCTATATAGCAAAATAAGTTAATAGCTTCCTCCTATACCATATTCTCTTCTACTAAAGTAGACACTACGCCAATGTACAACTATAGGAATATTTTAGGGAGGATTTTATAGGATGGACTGCCGATACTTAGGTACTTAGAAATGTTAATATTATCTAGGATTTTTAAGACTTCCTCTATAGGAATAGGGTATATGTTGCTAAGAACGGTAACCCAATTACTAGTAATATTTAGGCCGTTATTATTGGAACAAAGGAGCCAGTATAGACGGAAGCTAAGATTATATGTTAACTACGGAAACCTAAAATCAACCAATATTCTTTAGAAGGCAACTTTAATTTGTATTTAAACCCCTAGAACGCTACTCTTCCACCTAGAGGTACTCCTCCACCTAGAGGTACTTTTCCACCTAGAGTTACTCTTCCTCTACCTCCTTTACCGCCTCCACTTTAGTTAACTAGTGAGCCTCTATTATGAGAAGTCATAAATCTAATAAAGGTATATTCGGACAAAGAAAAGAAGTTTAAAGGAGAACTATATAACATGCTCGGAACAAAACTATAGGTCTTTTACAACTGTTGCAACAAGGTTAGAATTTAAGGCCATTAGTACCACCACGCTTTCTCTATTATGTTAAAGGGACGGGCGGTAATATTCTATTATAACTATATTGCGGGTAAAAACTATAGCTTTAATATAATGCTTTAGCTTACTAGAGCTTACTTTAAAACTAATAAGAATTACCAACTTTATATATCTAAATAGCGGGAGACTATATTTTAGAAAGTTATTGCTTCTAACCCAACAAAGACTCGTTTAGAGTGCCTTTAATTACTCTTTAATAAACTCCAGAAAATTTAACATGGCCTTACTAAAACTTACTAAAATAAGAACAGCCTAAGGGACTAGGTTATCTTAGTCTGCTATAGCATTCCTAAGTGCAATCTAGCGCTATATAAACCTGCGGATACGTTTAAAGGAGTATATACTAAGCTACGCTCCGCCGTAGGTACTGCGATGCGAACACAAGAATCTTAATAGTTCTATACCAAAAACCCTACCTAACCAAGTATTCCCAACCAACATGATTATAACTGGACTAACCAAATATATGGTGGCCGTAGTAGGGAATACAATAAAGGGTACAATTAACGTCGACTATAAGGCAATTATAGAGGTCCTTGTAGAGGTTTATTTTAAAGTAATCGCCAAAAGAAGTGCTATGTTTATAAGAAGCCAAATTGCTAGTTAACTAAATACTCCCTTAATAAGCAAAAGGAGGCATATAACAAGTTTCGTTAAAGTGCAAGAAACGTTAGAAATTATAAGGTTACTATAGCCTACTTCCAAAGCTTCCTGGTTCAATATAAAGGCGTAGAAGATCTTAAGGGTAAGGTTAATAAGACCAAACAGCTCCTTATAGTTATGAAAATTAAGGACTACTCTCCTAACCAATACTTCACTAAGTATAGTGAGGTAGATGGTATATAAACCATCGCTATTCTTAATAACTAATCTACGCTCTATTCTATTACAAAGTTAGATATCTTTAATAAGCTAAAGGAAAGCTCCGCGTTCTCCTTTAATAACAGATACTCGGCAAATGTCTTCTATAGTATTATGCCAGATACTAAAGCTGTAGGAGTATCTATAGTAGGAGAACCTCAAGTTTAAGCCCTTTAATAGCTTAATAGCTCTGTTTAAATTAACCAATCAACGGCAGGCCAATATATAATACGCTTTAGCAAGGGTACCGCGATCTCTCTTAGTATAATTAGGGTCCAAACCCCCTTAGGATATATCACTTTCTATATTATTCCCGCAAACACTCCGTTTCTATTCTGCATTAGGGATATAGACAAATTAGGCGTCAAGCTTAATAACTTTAAAAATATGCTTATGTAGGGAGATAATCGGGTGCCTATTATACGTAAGTAGGGTCACCCTTAGCTACTCCTTTAATAACTAGAAAGGAGTGTTGCTTAGAGCCATTTAACTAAGTTAGAGTTATGTTAACTATACCGTTATTTTAGCTACCTATCCATTTACTAATTACTTAGGGTTCTTCAGCGAGTAGGTTATAAAGTTAAGGTTAAGGCAATTAAGCATCTTATAAAGTACTACTATTACTGCCAAATAAACCAGAAGTCCCCTGGCTAATTCAAGTTTACCCTTAAAGATAACTATAACTTTAACTTTTGTATTATTATTAACGTTATATATCTTAGCGGCAAGCCAGTACTCTAAACTGTTAACTTCTTAACCTCCTTCCAAGCCGCACGTTTCTTAAAGGATATATTAGCTAGGAACGTATAGGATACCCTTTAATTATACTAGATTAATATCTACCTAGGACCCCCTAATTAAATTATCTATAATATAGAAAAGAACTTCTTATCTACAGAGTTTTAACAATAGATAAAGGCAATGGCAATTAAGGTCAAGGAAGTCCCTATTAAGGCATATAATAGTATCGGAAAAGTAGAGCGATATTACACGCTATTACGCCGCGTATATAAGATTATCTCTTCAGAACTAGAGGACGCTAGTAAAGAACTTACCTTACAAATAGCTGTTAAAGCTGTTAATAATTCTACTAGCCCAAATGGACTTATACCTATATTACTAGTCTTCGGCGCCTACCCTTAAATAACTAACAATTCTCCACTATCTCCCTCCGTTGTGCAATGAGCTAAGGCTATTTACAAGGCAATAAAGGAGGTACAATGTCTCTACGCCATATGCCAAGTCAACAACGCACTAGGAATAAGAAATGGCCTAAACACCTTAACTACGCTTAATCTGCCACTCCAGTCTAAGGTACGCGTATAGCGTAAAAAGGGAGGATGGTTAGGCCCATATTAACTTATTGCAATTAATGGCCAGACTTATACTATTTAGATGCCTTATAGACCCACTTAATTCCATTTAACTGTTATTAAGCCTTACTACAAAGATAACAGTTCTAAGCCTTTATAGGATACCACAGAAAATGCCCTAAAGGAGAGCCATAATTAATATGCTCTAGAAGGCGACCACAATTCTAATATAATTGTAGTAGATACACCGCAACCACGACGCAGTAGAGGTCGCCTAAAGGGATTATAAAATCGCCAACATCTTATTAATTTTAAAGAGTAATTTATTGCCGCTATTAAGAATAGAGTTAAGCTATTAATGGCCTTTATAATAGCCAAGGAGAAAGCTGACTTTAAACTCGCAAAACAGCTCTAAAAGGAAGGTTATATTATAACTCTAAGAGCTCCTTTCCAAGCATCTAATAAGCAGAAGATTGATAGTCTTATCGCAAGAGGAGTCTTTAAATTTAAGAAATATAACCCTACTAAGTTCAATAAAGTTCGCATCTTTAAATTAAAAATGGTTAATAAAATTAAGGGTAAAGCTACTAACGCCCCATTTAAGAAATTAAGGCTTATCATCCAAGGTTATAATAATAATGGTAAGGAGGTAATTCTTATACAATTTCCTATAATTCAATAAGCTAGTTAGTAAGTTATTATTACACTAGCTCCCTCCTTAATAAAGAATAGAATAGCGGTTTATTTATAAGATATTACTTAGGCCTACACCCAATTAGAGACGCACCTTTAGCGCTTAATATTAGCATACCTTCTAGAGTAAATTCGTCACCAATATCCCAAAGATACAATTATGGTTATGCTTAAGCTATTATATAGAATCGCAGAGGCAGGAACCTATTAGTGGGCTACCTATAGCAAGCACCATAAAGAGAAGCTTTTAATAACTACTTCTATATTCGACCTATGCTTTCTAATTATAACCATAGGAACTCCATTTGGAATCGTTGGCATGTAAACTAACAATATAATTATCTTAGGAGACGATTAATTCTCAGCTCTTAAAGAAGATGAGTTAGTAAAGGCAAATCTTATAGCAAAGCTAAAGAAAAAGCTTAATTTAATAACACCATTACTCTTTAACGGATGCACCCTCTCCCTAAATAAGGATTCTATTGCTTTGCGCTAGAAGGGTTAAGGCAAGAAGATCAACATTATTAACACTAATTCTCTAAAGTAAGGATATGTGGAGTAACGCGCTTATAGAGCTTATATTGCTTCTATCTGTTAACCTAAGGCTTTATTTAATCTCTTTATTACCGCCTAATATCAGGAACTAACTAAGGACGATATTCTTGCCCTAAATAAACGTCTTTCTTAGCAAATAAACCATTTTAATTGGGGACTACTTTATATGCCTATTAATCTTCCTACCGCTAAGCTCTTTATATTTGTTAATAAATCATTTGTAAATAATAAAGATTTTAGCTCCTAGTTGGGATATAAGATTATTATCACAAATAAATTTACTAGAGAGAATAACTTTATAATCTATAGCAATCTTATCTATTAGAGCTTAACTAAGAGTAAGTGCGTTACTCAAAGCGTTCTAGCGTTAGAGATATACGGAATAGTCAGCAGAGTTAATATGGCAATTGCAATTGGAACTACCCTAAAAATAATTATAAATTAACTTGAACTTCCTATTATCCCTATAATTATATGCACCGATTTATACTCCCTCTATAAGTACTTAGTTAAGCTTGGTACTACAAAGAAAAAGCGCCTTATAATTAATATTATAGCACTTTATTAATCCTATAAACGGCAAGAACTCTTTAAGATTTAATAGATTAACGGTTAAGATAACCTAGCAGACGCAATAACAAAGGCAAACCCAAATAAGGCTCTAGAAACGTTTGTTAACATAAACACTCTATATATACAAGTTAAAGGTTAGGTTAAAAGGGAGTAGGAGTATAACATTCTATAGACCCTAACTTAAACTAGCTAATTAGGATTTTCCATCCCCGAGATAAAAAATCGCTATTAGCTCGCTTACTACTAGTGCCTTAGCAGCCCTCCTAACAAGATGTCTACCTACAACTCCTAAGTAAGAAAGCACCACATACTAAGAGGCAAATTTTGGGACAGCGAGACTTATATTGCAATAGCAATAGTAAGTAAGGAGGATTGATATTTGTTACGCTAGTCAAGCGGTATATGTATATAGATGGCAACCGCAAAAGAAGAGTTGCCAGTGTTGGGAATACAGGCAAGTTGCCGTCACGTATCGCTGCGGCACTAGCGTGGCGAGGAGCCTTAAGCTCCTCACCCTTCCTCAAGCAGGAGGAAGAAAAAGAAATAACAATCATCATACTATCTACGAACCATAGCTACGTGATATCACCTTGTGTTACCAACACTTAGAAAATAAAAGGAGGTATAAATCTTAATAGATAGCGGAGCTACTAGTATAGGCTTTATTAATATAAACTACGCAAAAACTTAATAAGCCTTAAGGCCTATAAGGCTTTAATAGCAAACCCTTAATATATAGTAAACTAATATACTACGCTCTTATAATAATATAAATAGGCAAATACCTTAAATATATTTCCCAATTTATAACACCCTTAAAATAATATAAAGTTATACTTAGATATGGATAGCTAAAGCAATATAACTCAATTAGTTGGGTTAAAGAAATATTAAAGTTCCATATAACTTACTGCTAAAGTTATTACTTAAAATGCTATTTGCCTTAGAAATATATATATAACTATTTAAATTTAATATAATATAAACTGCCCTTACTATAAACCTTAAACTAATATAATAAAGCTATAACTACTAATCGCAGTAAAGAACGCGAAGATATTATAAGGGATATTATTACGGTCACCTTGGGTTGCCCTTAGGACAACCCCCAGACACCCCTTAGACGTCTATTAGTTATATACTAGAGGCACGTGCCCGTAGTATATAGTCTCTATAATCCTAAAGGCCTTACCTCTTTAAGGATTTGTCTCCTCTACAATCTATCCTATTTCTATAATTATGCCTTATAGCTATCTATCTACTAAGTCCCCTTACATTTAAATCCTTTATACTCCCTTTTAGAAGGGTATCTAGCTTTAAGGACTAGATTATTTATTTACATCTTTTATTTATATCTACTATTCCTTCCTTAAAACCTTATAATAACCCTAAATAGAAACTCTACGGAAACCCTATAGAAAGCCATCGCCTTAAGGCAAAAAGGTCCCTCTAAGAGCGAGAGATTATGACAATATAAACCTCTAGGCAAGATGGCTAAATAAGCCCCAATACCTAGATACGCTAGGAGGTTAAAGACTCTTGTATACCTACAGTTACTAGCAACGCTAAGGAAAACGTAGATACCCTCTATAACAGCTATAATACTACTAAAAAGTAGCCGGAACCCCTCTAGCCCCACTTAGGCTAATTAAAAGATTAAGCGATAGATATAACCCTAAGATCTTCCTCTAAGCCAAAAATGCCAGAGGAATATGTTAATATATTTAATTAGGGACCTAACCGGAACCCTTATAGAAGACTACCAGCCTATAATTAGCATAGTAGTAACGTATAGACTGCTTATAAGCCAATCAGGCCTACCCCTTTAGGTAACTTAACCTAAACACTAACTTAAGACTAGAGCCTTATTGGGAAACCCGCGTTAGCTACTAGTACTAATACTACCTCTATAGCTGGAGCTTCCTTAGGCCTAAGTTTAGAAAGTTAGGAGCCCTACACTAATCTTCTATAAAAAGGATATTAAAAAGCTACCGTAATGCTCTTAGAAGCCATATAGGAAAAAGCTACTAATAAATACATTAGAAACCTCTAACGGCAAGTCTAATTTAGTAAAGCTTAATCTAAGCTAAATAAAATCTTTTATAACCTAGCTAAGGCTAAGGGCTTCCCAGGGGCTACTTAATACCTACTTAAGGAGGTATAGAAGACCTAAAGAGGTATCTATATAGCAAATGGAAAAAGGATATAAACTAACCAACTAAGGCCTTTAGTAGTCTAAAACTCCACTATAAACCCAGTTAAACAATTAGGTTTATAAAGTAGATAACTTTTTTAAGATGCTAATAATATAAGATCATATTAAAGAGCGTACTTAATAGATTATTAATAAGATTAAAAATTGATTTCCAAACTAAATCGCACTAAATTAGCTTAATAAAGAGCAAATTACTATACAGCCGCAGCTATAAACCTTCCTAAAGAAGTAGACTTAAGATCTACATATTATATAAGATAATAATATAGAACTATTCTAGAATAGGACACAGCTTAACCGCTATAATTTCTACTAGTTTATAAACTTTATAGAATTTATACTTAACTAATAGATCTAAAGCCCTTTAAAAATAAAGATGGTAGTATCCACAAGAAGGAGAAAATTAGATTTATCTAGGCTAGAATTAAGCTAGCAATTTATAACGAAATAAAGCACGTAGGAGCCCTATTATAAATCACTATATATACGGATTTGAAACGAGCGGTTCTAAACGCTAAGGATATAGTAAGAAACTAGACCTCTTCTAGTAAAAAGCTAGGGGGTAACTCTCACGGAGTAAGTATAAGCGATAATAATATATAGCGAAGTAGATATTATTAAGCTATGTATATAAACTGTATAATAAAGATAAGACGTTATATAAGGAAGAAAGGGTATATATTATTAGTTTAGTTGCTTAGTTAACACGTGCATAAGGTAGAGTAGGATTTAAGTAGCGGTCCTAGCAGAACTTGGTAGGATTTAGTAGACTTGGTAAAATATAGCAGAATACGGCAGATTACCATTAGATTGCCGTAGATTGCCAGCATATTACTATTAGACTGCCGTCTCGCGGTCGGTCTCTTCTTACTGCGTTAGTAGAAACAGGTAAATATATATAAGGTATTATGGAGATATCCTATAACAGTAACTAAAAGTGTAGGCACTCTAGTAGTAATATAGGGTAGACCTAAACTTTAAAACAGCCGTTTTTAAAAGAAATCTAAAATAGTTAAAGTTAGGGACCTTAAGCAATAGGAAAAATTCCTAGGGCTAACATAATACTTATCTAGCACCCTTACGGGAATATTTTAAAAAGTTAAAGAAAACTTCTCTAGAGGTAAACCTAATTAAAAAAAACAAGCAGGGCGATAACCGTACTAATAATCCAAAAAAAGCCCTAGTTATAGACCTCTCCTAGCTATAACTAGGGCAAGATACGGAAGGAGAGACTCTATATTACTATTAAGCTAGAAATAGTACTTCCTATAGGCGAGGTATATTAGTTTTAAGCACAAAATAATAGCGGCGCTGAAATCAATCTTATATAATATAATTTGGTAAAAGAGCATAAGCTTATCCTATTGCTAAGGTAGCGGAAACCTACTATAGAGTTCCTAGATTAGCATTAGATTAAACTATATAGTGCCTATAAGCTTATAGTATTAGTGGCTAATATATATAACTACATCAAGGTAGTCAGCCCGCAACCCTTCTAAGTGGCTAACTTTATAGGCTATAACATTATTCTTAAATATCCTTAGCTTATAGAAGTAGATTTTAAGATACGCTTTAAAATAGGAGCCTTTAAATAGTAGAATAATAAAGAATTAAATGGGCGTATCTCACTAATAAGCTTAAAAGATATCCTAGAAGATATAGCTCTAGGAGAAGTAGTATACGCTCTATACCTACAGGAGTATTAGATCTAACCCCTATTTTACAATAAGATAGATATATAGCCTAGCATAGACAATAACCCTTCCGTAGTGGATATCCTATAGGAAACTACTAAATAGGTCGCGGAGACACTATAGAAAGGTGGCGATTTTAAAGATCTTACAAGATACTTCTACCACTATAGGTTACTCTGGCTTAAGTAATATGTAAAAAGTATACTAAAATACCTTAAACGCTATATTAAAGAGTTCCCTATCCTCTACTAGCTACTATATAAAACTATTTAATGTATAGTGGCAACTATATATAAATAGCTACTATAATATATAATACTATCTATAAGCGTTTTAAGGGAGCTTTAGGACCTACCTAATAATAATATAGAGGACGAGCGTAACCCTAACCTATTAAATATTCTATTAGGCCTAAGGGACCTACTTAGGGTATTTTTAGGTAGGTAAGTAAAAGTCCTTTAGCGGAACTTGGAATATAATTATATAATTAATCTAAAAGAAGGGAAATAACTATTGAACCTTCTATTTATAACCTCTCTTATAAAGAGCTTAAGATCCTATAGAAGTACCTTAACGGCTTACTAGAAAAGTGATAAATTTAGCTTAATAAGTTACTGGTAGGCGCGCCGACCCTTTTTATCCTAAAACTAGATAGAAATATAAGGCTATATATAGACTATTACGGTCTTAATAAGATTATAATTAAAAACCGTTACCTACTACTACTAGTTAGTAAAATACTAGATTAACTATCTAGGGCGAAGATCTTTATAAAGCTAGATCTATAAGACGCCTATTATAGGCTCCATATTAAAAAAAGGGATATGTAGAAGACCACTTTTAAGACCTAATATAGCCACTTTAGGTATAGAGTAATGCCTTTTAGGCTAGCCAATACGCCTATAATATTTTAATTATATATTTACGGAGCCTTAAGGGGACTAGTTAACCGTATATACGTTATCTATTTAAATAACATTCTAATCTACTTAGAAGATAAGGATTAATACAAGCAATACGTCCGTGAAGTACTAGAACGTTTAGATAATTAGGGCCTCTACTAAGGCGTTAAAGTATATCTTTAATACTAAGTAGGTGTCACGGAGTGAGTACAAGTGGTGATAATATATGGCGAAGTAGATATTATTAAGCTATGTACATAAACTGTGTGATGAAGTCAAGACGTTGCGTAAGGAGAGAAGGTAAGGAAATGGGAAGAAAGGGTATATATCGCTAGTTTGGTTGCTTGGTCAACACGTGCACGGAGCAGAATAGGATTCGAGTAGCGGTCCTGGCAGAACTTGGCAGGATTCGGTGGACTTGGCAGAATATGGCAGAATGCGGCAGATTGCCGTCAGACTGCCGTCTCGTGGTCGGTCTCTTCTTGCTGCGTAGGTAGAAACAGGTGGACGTGTGTAAGGTGTCACGGAGGTGTCCCGTGACAGTAGGTTAAGTTCCTAGGTTATATTATAACGCCTATAAGCGTAGTTATAGACCTAGTACAGGTATAGATAATCTAAAAGTGGCTGGAGCTAGAGAGCTACTAAGATATTTAAGTATTCCTAAGCTTTGCCAATTTCTATAGGCACTTTATCTATAACTATTTAAATATTGCCTAATACCTATCTAACTATATTACTAAAGCTTTTTAAGACCTAGCCTAAGGAGTAAAAAGCTTAAAGGCGGAAAGGAAGAAAACTAAGAAGAGATTAACTAAATGGTATAAACTATAAATATAGCCTAGAAAGGTCCAGAAAGCCCTTTAAAAACTATATATAAGGTTTACAGAAGCTCTACTATTACGGCATTTTAACCCAGATTAGCTACTAATAATAGTTATTAATATATTAAATTTTGCCCTTACTAGTATCCTATTATAACTTAATAGGTATTTAGACACTACCTAGCTCTGCTAAAAACTGGTAGTATTCTATAGTAGAAAATCCCAGGAACCTAAAGTTAGATATTATACCCACGATAAGAAACTACTGGCTATAGTTAACTACTTTAAATAGTAGCAATACTACCTTAAGCACGGGAGCTATACTACTTGTATACTCTTAGATTATTATAATCTATGCTACTTTATAACTATAAAGGAGCTTATGTAATTTAACTTTAAGATTAAATATAAGCTAGGGGAAAATAACCTTGCTAATAGACCGTTATAACGGCTAAACTATACTAAAGGCTTTAAAATAGGAGAAGGAAAATAGATAATAGATATCTTACTCCCTATATTATAGAACAAGCTCTAGGTATAGAATGCTTAAGCACTTATAGCTCTATATACTAAGTCTTAGGCGGTGCAAACCCTATTAGCTTCTACTAATATTCTAGCTAGTACCCGGTCCGTTACTAATAAGGGTCTAAATATACCTAAATAGGACGTCCCTAATATAACTTCGGAACCTAATAATATACTACTAATTACTAAGCTATCCCCTTAAACTAATAGTAAAGCTATAGAGTAATTGGAACTTAGAGCCCTATAATAACTAAAGGACTTTAACCTTATAGCGGCCTTTCTAATATATACGTACTAAGAAGTTATAAGATCTATAGTACTATCTAGTCTTATACTTAGAGTAGTATAAGGCGAAATAGCTTTTACTTAGGAACTATTTAAAAGGTTAACAGATCTTATTTATAAGGTACAATAAAGGGACGTCTTTTATACTATCTTTAATGCGAAAGTAGACTAGAAACGTAATAGAAAGGAAGCTACTAGGTGTTACTATTAGAAACTAGACCTAATAGGCCTACTACGTAAATATAGTAAGGTTTAGGTACTATAAGAAGCAAATCTATAACAGAAGATTCTTATAAAGAATTACAATAATCCTCTAGGCGGCTACTATAGTTAAGCTAAAATAGTAAAATTACTTTAATATAAATACTATTAGCTAAAGCTTAAGTAGGAAGTAAAGGAGTATATTAGTGTAACGGAACCCTCCAGGAGGTACATATCAGATGAGACAGTAGGAGGTTTCATTAATGTCCCATCTACGTCCCATATATATCCCAGAGGAGACATAGTCAGATAGATAGGGGCGAAAGGTTTTACTAGTGTCTTAGAAGGTTTATATAGGAAGCTAGTTCTCCTCTAGAGAAGAACCAGCGATTAGTCTCTAAATAGAAGTAGTTAGAAGCATTTATCCTTTAATACGTGCAACTTATTCTACCTTTAACTTACCTTCTACTTACCTATAACACTACCAATTAGATAATTATACGTTCCGGTTAGACTGGCCTCTTATAATTCTAATCGCTTATAATCCTTTACGGAAGGAACGTACGGCTATTAATTAACAATAACGGTCCATACCTCCTTACCCCCTAAAACAACGCCCTTACTATAAGAGGCTGACAGAGTCTCCCCAGAGGAGCGCATCCCCTCTACTTACGAAGGAGTAGACCAGGAAGCCATGGCTGGTCCGTCTAACCTTCTAAGACCCTTAGGAACGATCACCACTAGGGAGTTATTAGAGCGGTCGCTACGCGAGACCCTACAAAAGATAAAGGAGTTGGAGATATAATTAAGATAAGCATATTAAGACTTGCAAGGATAATTGGGGGAAGTATAGATACCCTAGACACGAAGCGGACTTAAAGGGGTAACGCCACACTACGCTATAACGTTAGAAAAACCTAAATTCCGTATAAAGGAACCTAATAAGTATAATGGTGATAGTCTCCGGAACTATAATCGTTTCATCCGTTAATACAAAACCAAGTTTTGGCTGGACCCGAAACGTTACTCCAATAAGTATAATTAGATACTAATTGCTTTTACCTTCCTACGTGGCACTGTTAAGAGTTTATAGGCACGCTACGAGAAGAAACTTACCATACCCCTTAAATTTAGCGAACTTAAGTTATAGTTGGTTAATTAGATCCAAGACCCTACTAATTAAGGGATAGATTATAACCAGCAATACTATAACGCTAAATAGCGAGAAGGCTAGAGTGTAGTCCAGTTTATAAACTACTTAGAAGAACTAGAAGATAATATACCCTACTTAGACCTATAGGATGACGCTATATGACTTTACTAGCTACTTACTAAGTTACAACCTAAGATTTAATAGGCCATATAGGAGAAGGGCGAAATTCCTACCTCCTAAGAAAAGCTTATCTCTAAAGCTACTCGGATTAAGAACGCTAAAAGAGACTATCTAGGGAAGCGAAAGGAACGAGACGCCAATAATAAAGAGCATAGAACTAGACCTAGCTTTAATAAAAGGGGTAGATTCCAACCTAATTACTCTATAGAAGGATAACGCGAGTAGGCTTCGACCCTAGAGCAACGCTAGTTAACCCCAGAATGATAATAGGCAAAAACCGTAGAACTAAGAGTTACGCAGCTATTATTACTGCGGCAAGAAAGGCCATATACAACACTTCTGCTAGCAGAAGAAGCAAGAGGATACTTAATTAGGAAAAGAGAGAGCCTAGTAGATCTTTACTCCCTTACACTAGGCTAGCAAGAAGAGGAGGGAGTAAGCTGCCGCATAGTCATTCCCATCTCTATTTAAGTTAATAACGAATAGGTAATATAAGACTACCTTATAGACAGCGGCGCGACTATAGGGTTTATTTCTTAATTACTAGTAAAAGAATTAGATTTGGACCTTAGTGGCTCGCAGGTACGCACCATTTAAAGCATTAGAGGCCACTAGATTCCGTGCTATAGAGAATAAACTTTTTCCGTGGCCAGCTAGGACCGCGATGGTCTATGGGACACGCAGGAGATGCGCTTCTACGCCGCAGAAATTAAGGGGTATAACCTTATTTTGGGATACCTATAGCTTTAACAAGTTAATCTAGATATTAATTGGCCTTTAGCCTTATATTAATACCAGAAGTCTTAACCGCGCATTATAGTCGAAGATTAAAAGACTTTCTTAAACTATATACAAGAGGAAGGGTGGGTGTATACCATATATACCACCCTTAACACTAAGAATAGGGATACGGGGTATTTATTTTTAGATGTCCGGCTATACGCAGTTAAGGAACTAGAGATTCCACAGGAATATGCAGACCTAAAGGATATTGCTAATAAGGAAGCCGCGCATACCTTGCCTGACCCTATATTAGTAGAGTATAAGATAGACATAGGAGATAAGAAACCTCCTTTTGGACCACTATATAACCTATTAGAAAACGAGCTAGCAGTATTATATTAGTATATAGTAGATAATCTTTAAAAAGGATGGATTTGGCCTTCTATAAATTAGGTAGGGGCACCGATTATATTTATACCTAAAAAGGATAAGACCCTTTGTCTTTATATTAACTATTAGGCACTAAATAAGATTACTATAAAGAATTACTACCCGCTACCCTTAATAGGGGAGCTTATTAACAGGCTGTCGGGTATAAAGATATTCACAAAATTGGATCTAAAAGATATATACCATTAAATCCTGATTAAAGCCAGCGACAAATAGAAAATGGCGTTCCAAACATAGTACGGCCACTTTAAGTACCTAGTAATGCTATTCGGGCTTACTAACGTACTAGCAATATTCTAGGCCTATATTAATAAGGCATTGTTGGGCCTATTAGATATAATATATATAGTCTACCTTAATAATATTATAGTCTACTCTAATAACTACGAAGCATATACGCACTATATGCAAATAGTACTAGAAAGACTGCGGGAATACAAGCTCTATATAAACCTAAAAAAATGCTTATTCTATATCACTAGCATTAATTTTCTGGGCTTTATTATTAGCGTTAACGGAGTGTCAATAGAGAAAAGCCGGGTAGACGCCATTAGGGAATGGCTATACCCTATAACGTTTAGGGAAGTATAGGTTTTTGTAGGCACGGCGAACTTCTACTAAAGGTTTATTGTTTATTACTCGTAAGTAATGCTCCTAATTATCAATCTGCTAAAGGGATCTAAGGATAGTAAGAAGTTAGGACCCTTTATATTTAGGGAAGCTGCCAAGCAGGCTATAGACTAGTTAAAGGATTTATTTACGTTGGCGCCTATCCTAATATACTTCTGCTAGGAGCTATATATATACCTTAAAATGGATATATCCGGCTTCGCCCTAGGGGCAATTATATCTTAATTAAAAGACGGAGAATGGCATCCTGTGGCGTTTTAGTTAAGGAAAATAACCCCTATAGAGCAGCGTTATATAACACACGACTAGGAGCTGCTCGCGATAGTTACAGTAATAAAGCACTAGCGACATTATTATATAGGAAGCAATTATCCTATTAAAGTCCTTATAGACTACAACAACTTAGAATACTTTATAACTATAAAGGTATTAAGCAGTTAACAAGCCAGATGGGCGGAGGCACTATTATAGTACAACTTTAAGATTACGTACCGCCTAGAAAAGATAAATCCCGCTAATAGGTTATTAAGACGTCCGGATTATAAGACTAGGAAAATCCAGGACAGCACAGGGGAAATAATTCCTATATTACAAAATTTGCTTAGGAAGAAAGAAGAATCTTTCCCTAGAACTATAGAATTCCGTAATAGGGTAGAGGTCCTAGCAATGCAGCTGTAAAGCACTATAATAATAGAGCCATAGGATATAGTTATGGACTAGGTTATAGACCAAGCAGACGTTATAAAGTTGGCATACCCTAGAATTAGCAAGAATTTTGCGGGATATGCTAGGGGTATCGCGGCACCTTTAACTTAATGGCGTATTAGCTACAAGTTTCTGGATTTAGAGGGGATAGGCAAGATGCCTATCCATAATATAGTATACTGCACAACGGCAGGAGAATCTACTAGCACTAATGGTTTAAAACGTCTTATGCCACGCCTAGGGTCTATAATAGTAGCGGGCGAAACAGAAATAAGCGATCTATATAAAACCTTTCCAGATCTTCTTTTTTAAGCATAATAAAGGGACGCCTTCGTTTCTAGGGAGAGGTGGAAAGACGTAGTAGAGACCAACTTGGCTAGAGTTACTAAGAAGCTATAGTAGCAAGACTAAAAGGGTCTATTGCGCTTTAAGGGTGCTATATATATCCCAAAAAACTAAACGGTTTAAGATAAAATTCTAAAGGTCTTCTATAATAACCCTCTTAGGGGTTACTACGGTGCCAACAGGACCCTTAAGGCCGTTTAAAGGAAATACTTTTGGGATAGAATGTCTAAAGAAGTTAGGGACTATATATTAAGATATAATACGTGCCAAAGGGTATAGATATCCAGGCATCGCCTATACAGCGAGTTATTAGTGCTTCCTATTCCATAAGAACCCATATTAGAATTAATAATGGATTTTATAATAGGCTTACCCCCTACTAAAATAAGAACAGAAAAGGTTGCTAATACTATCCTAGTAATCGTTAATAGATATATAAAGTTTTTAGGGTATTTTGCTATCACAACAATAATTACAGCAGCGGAACTGGTAGATCTATTTTTAGAGCGGTAGCTCTTGTTTAGTACGCTAAGGGAAATCGTGTCTAATAGAGGTACCATATTTAACAGCGCATTTTAGTTTTCATTCTATCTTCTATTAAAAATACGGTAAAAGATAAGCACTGCCTTTTACCTGTAAACAGACGGACAAACAGAGCGTCTAAATGCGTTATTAGAATACTACCTCCGCTGCTATATTAATTATTAACAGGATAATTAGCTATTATAGTTAGCTCTAGCGCAACACGTGTATAACATAAGCATCTATAGTAGTATAAAAATAACCCCTTATAAAGTACTATTTAGAGTAAAAGCAAATAACCCCTAGAACGTTAAGGACATTATTCCTAAAAAAGAGGCCCTAGCAGCGTCCGAGAGAATTAAGCAAATAAGAATTCGCAGAGAAGAACTTAAAAAGCACTTACTAGACGCCCAGGCTACACAAAAAAGGTACTATAACAAGGGATATATGCCTAAAGAATTTAAAATAGAAGACGAAGTCTTACTATCTATAAAAAATATCTGGACAAAATATATTAAGAAGAAGCTAGACCACAGGTAGCTCGGACCCTTTAAAATAGTTAGGAAAACTAAAGGAAATTAAGCCTATAAATTAGAATTGCCGAAATTATATCTAATATATCCTATATTTTATGTTTCCTTATTAGAGTTATACTAGAGAAGAGATAGTATGGAACCACCCCCACCTAGCGAAATTAATAGGGAACTAGAATGGAATATAAAAGACATTCTAGACTAAAGATGGTGTTAGAAGAAACGCGAATTTTTAGTTTATTAGGAAGGATACTCCTAGGTATATAATAGTTGGGAACCTAAGGAGCACCTTTGGCTAGGATATAAGATAGTAATTAAAACTTTCCTAAAGACCACAAATTAGGATTTAGTAATGGTTCCGGATATACCACGGACAAGACAATAGGGAAGACCCTATAAATTAAAACTATAAGGTCTAGCATAGGCATTAGAGACAGGAATGTTTCGCTATTATAATAGGGATTCTAAAATCCTATAAGAGAAAGATATAGGGATCCATATAAGAACCACTAAGGATACTATCCAAAGAGGACGCTATTTAAGAATAAGTAGTAGTACCAGAAGAAGGGGCCCTAGGGATTTAGAAGGATTCCTAAGGAATAAAAGGAGAGTATCCGGTCTGACACTAGAGATACATAATAGAGTTAATAATATAAAGAGGACCAAAAAGACACAGAGCGAAGATTTAGAAATTTTAAGAAATTGTAAAGCACCTATAAAAACACCACCCGTTTATTATATACAGAGATTATAGCAGTATACTGCTTTTATACGGACTGTCACCAAAAATAAAAATAGAGGCATCCCTAAAGTATAAAGTTAATTCCTAGTACTAGGGCATCCTAGAAGCACTAGAGAAACACTATATAAAGCTATTCTATAAGAAGAAAGAAAGAATAAGATAACAACTTAAATACTAGAAGTAGCAACGGGAGCCTCCTCCTCCATCTTAACATCATCGCTAGCAGTATTATTAGCACTCCCATCCCCGGAAGCATTAGCATTCTTACCAACATTCTTCTTAGAGTAGTGGGAACTAGATGGACCACCATAGCCAGGGGACTGGCAGGGAGAACGTTTACCTTTATTACTATCCTTAGTGTCATCCCCAGGCTCCAAATCGGCATCCAGGCTGGGATTAGAAAGTTAACAACTAAAGAGTTAGTATAGTTCCTAAACGTGTTACTAAAGAGACTCACTTAGCTAGAAAGGCCCGCGTAAGAGTACAAATATTGTTATTTATAAGAATAAGCTGCTTACACATACGCTCCTAGACACTATGTATCCAAGATCACTGCGTCTCTACAGCAGTAGAAACCCTTATTAAATTAAAAAGGCTATAAGTAATAGAAGATACCTTCCATCCCCATCTTTTACTATTCTAATATAGACGGAAATCCCTAATGGCGCGTTAGAGCCGGCGAGCCTTACGCGTATAGATAGCGGGGATCTAATATAGTTAGTGGAGTCTAGAATAGGATGGAATAGGAAATACCAGAATACAGGTCTTTTTCCAGCTATAATAGTAGAAATACTTAGATCTATTCTCGCTAGAGCGCGGCATCTCATAGGCGTAGGACGGGTCCAACGTAAGCGCGTAAACGCAACAACGGCAGCACTTTAGAGAAACCACCGTAGGAGCAATAGAGGTAGTCTATAGTGCTAATGGAGCAGGGACAACGCCGCCGCCAGTCTAGGGACGCGTAGCACGATCACGAGCTATTACAAAAGAACACTATAGGAAGTTAATATTATTAAAGAGATAAAATAGGGATCCTATTACCCATAGACGCGTTATAAAAAGAGAATAGAGCAGTAATAGAAAGAATAGCTAGAGATACGGAAGCTAAAAGCTAAGATGTAATAAAAAAACAGTCTACTAAAAGGCGAGACGAATGGTATTATTAATAAAAAGACGTATAAGAGACGATAGCTTATAAACTAGAAGAAATTAACATTAAGATGTTATTATCAGGACCCATTTTAGGTAAATAGGAATAGTGGCTAGTTAACGCGTCGCATGGGACAACCTCTGGATCAGCTTATAACAAATTCTTATAATAAGGAAGGTAAATCCCATTTAATTTTTATTATTATTATTAAAGTTCTATTATAAAGGTACCGTAAAGAGCTATAGTGGAAGAAGAGTGGAGGAACAGAAGACAAAGTAAGGTTCCACACTAGTAAAGAACCGGTAATAAGCCGCATTATAGAGTACCTTTCCACTAAAGAACTTCCCTAGTGGTTTTAGTCGGAACTCTATAAGAGTTTATTAAGAGGCGAAGTCTTAGAGGACTAAGACCCTAGAAGGGGAGGCAATTGTAACAGAACCCTCCAGGAGGTACATATTAGATAAGATAGTAGGAGGTTTTATTAATATCCCATCTACATCCCATGTATATCCCAGAGAAGACATAGTTAGATAGATAAGGGCGAAAGGTTTTACTAGTGTCTTAGAAGGTTTATATAGGAAGCTGGTTCTCCTCTAGAGAAGAACCAGTGATTAGTCTCTAAATAGAAGTAGTTAAAAGCATTTGTCCTTTAATATATGCAATTTATTCTACCTTTAACTTACCTTCTACTTACCTATAACACTGCCAATTAGATAATTATACGTTCCGGTTAGGCTGGCCTCTTACAATTAGCTACTGTAAGAAGTGCTAAGTATATAAAATTTAAAGGTATAAGCTATAGGGTTTACTTAAATTGGTTCCTCCTACTAGTAAACTATAGCAATATTATGCTATAGATTTTATTACGGATCTTCCGTTATTTAAGGATAAGTAAGGATAAATATATGATTTAGTTTTAGTACTTATTAATAGGTTTTTAAAGTACATCTAATACCTTTCTATTAATAAGATAATTAATATATAAGCGCTTATAAACCTAATTAAGGAGAAATGCTTTCTTAAAGTAAATTAGCTATACTCTATTATTACTAATAGGAGTAGCGTCTTTATAAGCCAGTACTAGTTAAATTTATGCTTTTATTTAAAGATAGACTACAGTCAAAACTGGTTAGTACGATACGACTTATACGGCTAGCCGTATCGTTATACCAAAGGTATCGTTGTATTTAGTATTTGTATGTCAAATACACCCAAATTCAAAATTAGTGTTGGTATGCTTTAACATAGTGCAATAGACGTAATATACGTGCAGTGCGGTGTGTAGTTAGATTCTTGTTGTTCTATCTACACGTCTTGATGATATATATGCGCGTCGCGTAGATTACGTGCTTTACGCACGTAATATACGAAACAAATATCTACCGACACTGGAGCAACTCTAAAGGAAACCAAATCATACTATTCCCATTATTTATAGCGTATACACAATAGCTAGCTCTTCCGTCCATAGTACACAGTAGCTTCTCCTTTAATCCTATCCCAGTTATATAACGCTTATAACGGCTTATATAAATGCCTTTAAACCGGAGCTTATAGGTTAATAAACTATATAACAAAGTTAAGACATTGCGTAAGGAAAGAAGGTAAAAGAATAGGAAGAAAGGGTAGTGGTCCTAGTAGAACTTAGCAGGATTTAGTAGACTTAGCAGAATATAGCAAAATACCGTAAATTGCCGTTAGATTGCCATTAGATTGCCGTAGATTGCCGTCAGATTGCCATTAGATTGCTATAGATTGCCATCAGATTGCCGTCTCATAGTCGGTCTCTAATTGCTAAGTTAGTAGAACCAGGTGGACGTGTATAAGGTGTTATAGGGGTATCCCGTAATAATTACTATCTAATAAAGATACTAAGCTAAGGAGAAGAAGGAGAAGAAGAAGAATTATTAGGGGTAGTAGGTAGACATATCGCGAGGGCCGCTAAGGCGCTAGTGGTAAGCAAGCCAATAGCGATTTTCCATGCCGGGCATAGAAAATCCTAATTAGCTAGTTAAATTCAGGGTCTGTAGAATATAGCAGGTGGCGTACCTTAGCACCGTTACAATGCTAAGTCAAGTCTAAGTTCGTTTGCGTTTGTTTAACCCACTCTATAGCCTACAGTTCTAAGTAATTGGTATTAATTAACTTCTTAAGAGCCATAGATGCCTTACTCTTAGTCATCAAGTTAGTAGGGTTGCTATTACCGTCAATCCACTTAACTTCCGTAATCTCTCTGCGCTTATATAACTAACGGAGACACATAACATCTATTATAAGACGTTTTTCTTGTGTAGTGCCTAGTTTAATAAGACATTTATAGAGTAATTTTAAGTTGGTGTAAAGTACGAGTAGGAGTTCGATCTGTAGGAGTTGTTCAACAGTTGACTTAATTGCGGCACTAATATCAAATCTGTGGGCCATTGCGTAGAGTTCTAAGGCTAGAACGCTTCTAGTAACTCTTTTACACTTAATTAATAACTAGTAAATAATATTAGCCTTATATATCGTGTCCTCCAATACTAGTATATATCCTATTTATAACAAGAGGTCCTTATTATTGGCGAATAAGGCATTAGTAAAAGCAAGTAGGCGTAATATATTAATATTTAATTTAACAAACGTAAGGCCTCTTATTGGATTATTAATCTATAATTATAGTTATTTATTAAGTGCTATAACATCTTCCTTCTTAGGGTTAATTACCTAGGCGGTAAAGAAGAGATTAAAGAAAGCTTCTAGTTAATATATAGAGGCAATATATACGCCTTTTGCGCATTACGCAACGTATTATTCCTTTATAGTTAGTGCATTACAGACAATGCCTCTTAAGCTTATAGTTATAGCTATCTTGCTAGGGTAAACCGTGTTTAGGTTCTTGCTCTAGTGTTCCTAGGTTATTATAATATTACCTTCCTAAGAGAGTTAAATAATACATCCATTAAATTTAAGTGACTGCTTAATCGTAAGTTGCTCGCGTTCTTTTGTGAGCAAGTAAGCCTTTTCTAGATGTTATTGCTCCGCGTCCATAAAGGTGGTATTAGCCAGGAAGAGAATGTTATTAGTTTAGAGGCTAACAATGCCAAAGTAGTTAGGAGTGTTGCTCTATAAGAGGCAGGGGTTATACGTTAATGAGTTTATATCCAACTCCTTAATATAGTAATTATAGTAGGTCGTAAATTAGTAATTACCTACTTCTGGAACACCGTATAAAGGCTTAATTACCTTTAGGATGGAGTTCTTTCCAATACCTAGTTGGCTTCCTAATTTGTAAGGTGGTTGGATATAGAAGTCTTAATTTAGCTTTGTAGGAGACTAGACATACGCCTAAGAGATATCTTATAGGTATAACTATGTGCCGTTGCCTCGTAGTATAGCTATAATGCATAGAATAAGGCGTTGGCTAACTCGTTAAATCGTAGGTAACTAGGTTAGTACAATACCCTTTTTAAGATCGTTGTACGCTTAGACAACGAGTCTTAATTTCTTAAAGGCTTTGTTAGTACCGGGATTCTTAATCTTATCTATAAATCGTAAGTTAAAGACTCTAACTCCTACGGGTACGTCCTAAGGGTTAATTATCTTAGATACGCCCTTTTTAATCAGTCCTGTAATTTCCTTTTAACGGGACGTTTTAAACTACTTATAGTTGCTATCCTCTTATAAGAATATAGTAATATCGGCAGTATTAACGTAAAGGGGATATTTACGGGGTCTTCCTCTTCCTTAGCGAGGTGGTTATGCTTCTCCAGTTTTAGTAAGGGACAGTTTCTATATAGAGGCAGTTTCTGTAGACGGTTCGTATATATAGATAGTTTCGTTAACTTAAATATCTTTAACTTAAATATTTCTAGGGTCTGTTAAGTACGGTTTAATAGCAGTGCTACGGAACTTTATAGGGCCGCTAGGTAGGTTAATAGCACACGTTTGTCCTTTAATATTTAGTAGGTTGTATAGTCCTGCCCAGTATCTAGGTTGTCCTATATTACCTTCTCTCTAGACTAGTACTAAAGAGTTAAGGGGTAGATTATAAATTGCGGTAGTGCTAGGGCTATTACGTATACTAAGTACATCTGCGACCTGGCGCTCCGCTTATATCTTCTTTACTTCCTCTATGGCTTTCTTAAATGTAATCGCACGCTATATTACTATAGGTGAAGGTACATCGGACTCTGTTATTTAGGGGTACGCTCCAAATACTAATAGCATAGGTATTAGGCCGTCTAGTCCTACGGAGTTGTTAATTGCTTTAAAGGCCATTTGTAGTACTATATCCTTATTAATTCCTAGTATCTTAGAAGTAATAATATGGTATATGCATTGCAAGGGGCCGTAGTAACGCTCTACTATACTAATTAAGTTATAAGCTTCAACCGGTACGCTCTTTATAGTAGTGCCTATATTAACCGCGTATTGCTTAAACTCTCTACTAATAAAGTTCTTTTCTATATTATATACAATTATATCTAGGGGGCCTAGGTATATATTAATCCAGCACGCTCGTAATATGTCCTATATATGCTTAGCGCTAATATTCTATAGCCATCTACCTATTTGAAATTCGGTGCCTTTATTAATAATATAAAGTACGGGCTTGCTGTCGATGTATATAATATTAATAATAATGCAGTAGTTAAAATTAACGTTATTCTTTAAGGTAAATCTAAATCTGCCTAGTGACTTTCCGTGCTTTTAACAGTATAAGTAGTAGCGGGTAATATGCTTAAGGGTTTTTTAATTAGCATCGTTTTTATAGCTAGCGCGGTCTAATATTCTCTTAAGTCGCTCTATTAACGGATATCCAAAGCGTCGGTATAGGCGTTATAATTCTATATTAGTTAAGTAGCATAGGTTTTAATTAAAAGACTCTATAATAAACGTATATAATAAAGTATCCCATAGTAAAAACGGGTGTCCAAATCGGTGTATAACTGATATGGTCTTTAAGGGGGTTATTAGGACATTCTTTAGGTTGTTAAAGTATACTTATAAGTTGTCTATATCTGCTAGGCAAAGTAGGAAAGGGGTGTTAACTTTAATAACGTGGAACTCTACTGTACCTATTGGTGTATCTACCTTAATAGAACCAATAGAGGATATAGAACCTATTCTAAACTATACACTAACTGTGCCTCTTATGGACTTATTTAACTGTACTTTATTAATCTTCTAAAGTATAAGAAACTAACCATATCCTACTATAGAATGTTTAGAGGCTCTAATGTTAATTATTACACCTATAAAGTTAATTAAGGTGTAGTATAAGGTTATATTGTACGCAAATAGGTCTATGTTAGTAGTAAATACATCTATTGTGGTATTAATAGTTGTAACTACGTGGCTATAAGCTCTATTGGCCAGTTCTAAAGCTATAGCAGTTGCATTATCTAGTTCAATCTTACTGTATAAAGTGTAGTATACTATAGCCTAGTTATCCTTATTTAGTAGAGTATTAGGGTCCATGTTAATTACTAGAGCATTAAATATATTAGTAATCTCGTCGTCCTTATTATTGTCCTTATCGTTATCGCCTTTATAGTCCATTATATATTGCTTTATTCGCTCCTAGAAGCGGTCCTTAAACTTATTTTTAAACTTAGTTTTAGACTCTTCTTGCTCCTCCTTAGTATGTTTCTATAAGTAATATCCTTCCTTATTATATACAAAGCAACGTAGTTTCTGTCGTTTGCGGTTGTACAGGGGGTTGCTGCAGTTATTGCGGTTATTGCGATTGTAGTTATTATCTCTTCTATACAATTGTTAGTCCATAAAGAAAGCTTATATCTTCTCTGCATACTCTTTCTTATACGCCATAATAGACAATTAGAGTTTGTTAATAAGGGCTCTAAGGTTATCCGGTGGGTTAGAGACTGTATATCTACATACTAGTATTCCCTAGCAAGAAGTAACGATTTTGTTATAAAGGAAGTCTATGGTTTATAAAGTAGGTCTAAGGCCATGCTATAGTTGACGAAGTCTATAGATTAGCAATTAGAGGCATTCGCTTATAGACTTGTCTATATTTTCTACCATTACTGTTATAAGTATAATAGTATTCTACTTGTCTAGGTTCTTATGTTAAAATCCTAGTCCTTTAAAAAAATTCCAAAGGTGCTTGCAAGCTTTGGCAAATAGTAGGTAGGACAGTTAGTTTATATAAAAGTGGTCTAGAGCTAGTTCTTTTAATATAGTAGGGAATGCCTTAAGGTAAGCTTCTTAGGGTATATCCGTTTAATTACAGATGTTATAGAATATTATCAATTTGTAGTTAAGGCTTTTGTTTATACCACCGTATTTCTGCTCCTCCGTATATATCTTAGCTGTATTCGCAATTTCCTTTCTATAGCTGGTTATAGTAATAGGGCAGTTCTCCTTATCCGTAGGTTGTTTATAGAGTTGCTATATTATTATTATAGGTTAAGGCGTAACAGATGGTATAAAGGTAGAGGTAATTATAGATTAAGGTATAGTGGAAAGTATAGGCACTAAGGAATGTCTTACTTGTTGCTCTTCTAGAGTTCCGTATATCTTATAATACTAGATACTTTTTAACTTAATGCTGGTGTTAAACTTTTTCTTAAGTACGTTTATCTCTTCTCTAGTCCATTCCGTTTAGTCTTCTTCTTATACTATATTATATAAGGATTAAGGGAGTAATTTGCCTTATTTGTGGTTAGTATTAACCTATACTCCTCTAGTATTTAGACAATCGCGTAGTTTCTAAAGCTAGTATAAGTGGATTTGCATAAAGATATTAACCATAAAGTCCTTAAAATCTCCCTGGAACGATTCCCAGAGTGTTAAGTCTAGCTAGTCGTATATCTCCATATATACGTACATCTTGCATTATACGTAGTTGGTCAGCTCGTCCTTAGTAACTTCCGTTAGGTTAATTCCATCTTTCTATTTAGCTACTTCTTCCTCCCAGTCTTTCTCTATTCCTAACATCTTGTATTTTATATATTATTTAGGTAAGTAAGGGTGTTCGTAGGGTAAAGGTAGGGGAACGGTTAAGGAGGCGGTTGAGGAGGCGGTAAGGAGGTGGTTAAGAAGGCGGTTAAGGGGGCGGTTCGAGTTGTTTGAGTAGGGTAAGGTGTTTTGCGTAGTAATTCTTTAAAAATAGATAGAACAAGATATCTAGAAGTCGTTGTAGATACCAGATAAGTACTCCTAGGTAGTTTCTCTTCTTCTCTTTAACTAAAACAGGCTGATATAAAAGGTGGATAAGTATAACTATCTTCCAATCTGCTGCAAGGTGGATAGTATAACTGTCTTCCAAGCTATCTGCGTGTTTCCTGATCTGTGCGCGCTCACTAATTAGTATTGGTATGCTTTAACACAGTGCAATAGACGTAATATACGTGCAGTGCGGTGTGTAGTTAGATTCTTGTCGTTCTATCTACACGTCTTGATAATACATATGCGCGTCGCGTAGATCACGTGCTTTACGCACGTGATATACGAAACGAATATCTACCGACAATTAGGTAATGATATTATAATATTATGTATTTACCGATCAGCTATACTAAAAAAAGTCGTAATCGACGTCTATTTGGCGTTGCAATTTCGTTGCCCTTGAATTTAATGTTCGTGCTTTATAAGGCTTGTAATTAAGTCTTTCTCGCCGTCTTCCTGTTGTTCCTTATACAGACGAAGCTTTTGTAAGGCCTGTAAGGCCTCATTAAGCTTAATTTAAGGTTGTTTGGATTCGTCCTTATCTGTTTCTGCATTGCGATTAGGCCCTATATAGAGCTCTACTACGTGCTCAATAAGATCCTCAGTTAAATCCTTAGGTTATTTAAGGTGGGAGGTATGGATTTTTTGGCGCTTATAGTCGGAAATACCGTAACGGCAACGCCTGTAAGGATTTTAATGTCTTATCATATTAAATAAGGTAGAATTAAGTATAGAGAGTAATATCCGAAGGTGGTTTTAATAAAATTTAATTATTATAGGATGGATTTTGATGGCCGATCTAATGGTAAGGAAAGCCTAAATCTACTTAATAAAATACTGGCTATACCGATTTTGGTGTAGAGAACTTAACGATATCGTAAAAAGTCAGATTATCGTAAAATACATCAAAAAAAATTTTGATCAAGGCTTGTAGATCGTAATATAGGGTATATCGTTGTAACCAGATATCGTACTAAAGAGTTTTAACTGTATAGAATGCCCGCCTTAATTATAAAGCCCTTAATATAAAAACAATAAAAACCTTTTTAGTTTTCTAGACCTACTTTCTATACCTAGCTAGATAGGCTTAAATCCCCTAGGAAGATCTAATGCTAGACCTCTTTAATAAGCTTACCCTAGACCTACAGCGTATTATACTGCCGGTTTATACTACTATATAGACGCTAAAGGAACTTATAGACTAGTGCTTAGCTATTAATTAAGGCCTCTATTAAATTAAGGCATATACTAAGCAGTATAAAGCTAGAAACTTTTTAAACCAGACTATAAGCGCTATAAGAATGGCCTATAGTGCCCGAGTATAATTAGTAACCCCTATAGCACCAGCCGTACAGCCTACCGTTAATTTAGCAGCTAGCCGCGCAGCTAGCCCTACCGCGGATACAGCGCATACTTAGCCTATATATAGTAGCCCCTATAAATAGGCCCTTAGTAATTAAGGAGCTTACTTTTTATATAGCTAGAAGGGCCACTTTACTAAGGACTGCCCAATAAAGGCAAAAATAAATAAAGTTTTGCTAATATAGGAGGATAGTATAGAGTTAGAAAAAGAGGAACTCTAGAGGAAGACTCCTCTCTAGGGTTAAAAGGGATTAATATGTTATATATTAATCTAGGTTAGCTAGTTAATAGAAGAAGCTGCACTATCCCTTATACTTTATTCTATAATAAATATTAAGTTTTAACCTCTACTTTAGCTAACTTAGAAGTAAATGCCTTTACTTTAATTAATATTGTATAATTACAGCACCTGTTGTACCAAACGCGTGCTTACGCGTTCGGTACACCAGGTACGCGTTTACGCGTTCAGTGCACCAACCACTCGCTTACGCGTCTGGTGCACTTATAAAGCACTGACTAATCAGGGGGGAGGTGCATTAGTATATAGACCACGTAGTCTGCTTCATACAATTAACAGTCACCATCCAAACAAGCATATGATACTACATGTATTTCGTGCCCATGGATACAACTCACTCGTGCTATTAAGTTAGTACGAACACTAATTAGTAAGCGCGCACAGATCAGCAATCACTTAATACCTCCCCCCGAGCGATATACACAACAGCGACCACCTGTTTAGACTCCTAGTACGACCTACTGGAAGGTCGGAAGTCGGGGATTACGGACTTATCTCCAACTCTATATACTTATTCAAGTCTTAGTACGGTTTACCGGAAGTTATAGACGCGAATATAGACCTATACAGAACCCCTATCCTTAACCCCCTTAAACCTTAAACCTCTTCGGACCTTTTACGGAAACCCCTTACCCTCCTACGAACCCTTACGGCCCGTAAACCGATTTTACGGACCCCCACAAGAACTCTTCCGCCCGCTACGTACTACACTATATAGTATGGCAGATATCAGCAAGCAAGTCAGCGAAGGTCAAAAGAAGTGGAGACAAGGAGTTAATGTTACGTCTATAAACGACGTTAACAACTACATTAGTTTCAAAATCCTTAAATACAAACACTTTAAGCTTATAAATAACGACCTATGGGAGCAATACCAGGAAGACTTTGTGGACTTTACGGAAGCTATTTTTAAAGCCTGCAACCCCACTACTATCCGCAAACTATGAACCCATTTACGTAACCAAGGTATATGGGTTAAAAGGAATAAACGAGTTACTATTGCACAGTCCTTATACAATACTATACACGAAAAGGACCAAACGGAATGGACTAAGAAGGAAATCCTAGACCAGTTCCAAGAAACTAAGGAACTCTTTACTTCTTCTAAACTTAATATAATTACTGGCCTTATACCTAACCCTCTTAACCAAATTCGTCCTATAAACCTAAGCAGTTTTGGAATTAATCTTACGGGCCAAAGCATACCTAGTACTTAAGTTACGGACCGCAATACCCCCGTAACCTAAATTACGGAATATAACACCCCCATAAACCAAAACACGGACTAAACCCCTTCCGTTATTTAAGTCACAGATCCACAAACTATCCAAGTAAAGACCTACGGCAAGGAACTGGCCAACCTAGCCAAGCTCTACACCGACGAATCCAAGTACAGCGGTAAAAACAACAACTTTAACTTTAAACTGACCATCTTTACAGACCTCTGCCAGAAGGCTGACATTCCTAAACAAGAGTTCAGCCAAGCCTACTCTACCATGCTGCGCGGCCTAGCACTTAACCACTACTATACCAACCTTAAGAGTAACCCCCTTGGTGTCCCCTTTAATAAGCTATACAAAGCTACCCGCAACTACTTTAAAGGACTGGAATATAGGCGTGATATCCTTACCTAATAGAATGCGACTAAGCTATGGACCGTAATTAACAAGAACACTAAAAAATCGACTATAGAGTGTCTACAAATCCTTATTAAAGACCTCCAGCACCTATAGCACGGCCTTAACACTAAGCTTCAAACAGACAACTTCCTGCATAATAAACTTATTACGGCTTACTAGGAAGTAGAGCCCTGCAAATACGCCTGTTATAAGCCTATAAATACCTTAGCTGGCCTTATTAATAACCTACGCTCCTCTATTATAACGTACGAAGTCTTAAACCTACCGGGTAGTACTCAAGCCTTCACCATGGATATTTAATATCCGTAGATAGACTTAGACGTCTACTTTACGGACCACCGTTACTGCTAGCAGCACCCATACCGACCAAGTCCCACCCGTAACCCCCGCAGCAACTCCCATACGAAAGTATACCCCCGCAGACGAACAAGCCAGAAATGCTTCGTGTGTGGCAAGAAAGGATATTGGTCTATAAGGTATACCTAGGAAGAACGTAATAGGTCTAAGAAGAGATTTAATAAACGGATTAGCCAGTTTATCTTAGAATATAAAGGAGAGGAAGAAGAGGAGCCCCCTAATAAGTTAATAGAAGCCCTTATAATTGACTTTAACCTAGATAACTAGGAATAGGAGACCTCAGAGACATTCCTAACTACTTTCGGACCTTTTACAGACAGCCAAGCCTTTAATATTACAACTGTATTAGCCGACCGTTCCTTTATACACTTAGTTGCGCCTGAAAACCATTCCGCAAGCACCCCCATTACGGACGTTATAGATCACGAGCAGGACCCATTTGCATATATTACCATAGAACGCTATACCCCCAAGGAATTCTACGGTGTTATGATCGACATAGGCGCCTCCAAGAAGTCTACTGTAGGTTACGGACAATACCTTGCATATAGGACCACTGTAAATAATAATACAGATATTAACACTATGCAAACTGGGGCCGTAAACGTCCAATTCGGCATTGGCTTAACTGCATTAATTAAATTAGTTACAGTTAAGACCCTAATTAGCCTAGTTAACTTTTACATAATAAAAGCAAACACCCCTTTTTTACTTTGCCTTGCGGATATGGACAGGTTATAGGTTTACTACAACAATATTACGGACACCTTAATCGGCCTCGCAACTGCCCTAGGAAGCAAGCATGTTACCCTACCAATTACACGATGATTTGGACACCCGTTCCTTATATAGGGAGAGACTTTATAGACCTATATTTAGGAATCTTTCGACTATAACCCATGCTACCTTACTAGTACGGAGATCCACCGTTTACATTGTTGTTTTGGCCACCCGTCAGCCGAAAAGCTATATAGAGTCCTTAAACGCTCTAGACATAACAACGTTAATAGGAAGGCAGTTAATTACCTAACTAAATACTACTCCTACTGCTAAAAATACGGACGTTCCCTAGGCCAATTTAAGTTTACCCTTTATAAGGATCTTAACTTCAACCATTTAGTGTATATAGACATTATGTACATTAACGGCAGCCTAGTATTATATATAATTAACGAGGCAACCCGCTATTAAGCCGCCCGTTAGTTGCAAAATATATCTGTAAAGCACACTTGGGATATTTTACAGACCTGCTGGATTAATACGTACGTTAGACCTCCTGAGTATATTACCCACAATGCCGGTAGGAACTTCATCAGCAAGGAATTCCAGCAGTATGCTATAGCCATGGCTATATTAACAAAAGCCGTTCTAGTTAAGGCGTATTAGTCCGTTGGGCTTGTTAAGCAAGCTTACCTAGCCCTATAGAGAGCTTACCAGATTATTACGGACGAGTATAAGGACATCCAAAAGGAACTGGCTCTACAGATAGCCGTAAAAGCCGTTAACGACACTGCTGGCCTGGATGGACTAGTACCTACCCTTTTGGTCTACGGAGCCTACCTAAGGATAAGTAACCTAAATCCTCCTACCCTATCTATTACAGAACAAGCAGCTGCAATACGGAAGGTGATAGCTGAGATAGTCAAGCTACAGGCCAAACAAGCTGTTAATAACGCCTTATACCACCGCAACGGACCTAACACGACCCTAGTACACGACCTCCCGCTTAACTCTAAAGTCCTTGTATAGCGTAAAAGCGGCAAGTGGACCGGACCCTACTGTTTACTAGCTATAGAAAACGAGATGTGCTATATATAACTTCCTAGCGGCCCAACCAGCTTTAGAAGCACGTCTGTAAAACCCTACTTTTGGCCCAAAAACACCTATGACGTCAAGCCAGACGAACTAGAAGCAACTACCAAGCTAAACAAACTGGAGGTAACCGCCGAACCAGACAAACCAGAAGCAACCGCCGAACTAGACGAGCTAGAAGCACCCTTACCTATCCCAGAAGTCCTCCGGAAACCCACTAAACCCACTATACCTACCGTAAAGCGCGGTTAAGGACGCCCCTAAAAGCACCCTATAACTAAGAATACTATAACAGAGACTCACCTAACCTCCACAGGAATATCCGCAAGGCAATCTCTGCCTGTGGATATATTAGTTCTAGTACAGGAAACCCCCTTTACGGACTTATAATATAAAGAGATTAACGGACTATTTAAAAAGGGCGTCTTTGCGGTTATAATAGAGAAAGACGTTCCGCAAGGCGTCCGTACATTCAACTTACGCTTTATTGATGAAATTAAGTACCTAGGTACTGATAAAGCTTTTAAAAAATTAAGGCTTATTATATAAGCCTATAATGACTAAGGGAAGGGCTTAGTTCTTACGCAATTACCTATAATTTAACGAGTCAGCTAATAGATTATACTTGCACTTACGCCTAGACTATAGCAAAGCAAACCCATAGCTCTTTACCTACGGGATATCTTGTAAGCCTATATGCAGTCTAATACCTACCTAAGTAGGGACATCTTTATATGGCCACCCCCCGAGCTTAACCTACAACCAGGAACAATCCTACGGGTTGTAAAACCTCTATACGGAGTACCAGAAGCCGGAAACCATTAGTTTAAGACATACTACTAGCACCACGTTAATAAACTTAAAATGGAACAGTTAACCTATGACCCCTACCTCCTATACAGCCTATTAAACGGCCTCGGTATTGTTGGACTTTAAACAGACGATACCCTATTCCTAGCAGACCAGACCTTTGCGGACGCTAAAGAAACTAAACTATAAAAGGCCAAGTTCTTGGCAAAGCTATAAAAGTAGTTAACTAAGCAGAATCTAATTAAGTTTAATAGAGGCCTAATTATATAAAAGGGCAACCTAATTAAGCTAACTTAGGAACGCCAAGCCTAAAACCTAAAGCCTGTTATAGCAAAGCCTACGGACCTTACCAGTTCCCGCGGAGAGACCTATAAAACCGTAAATATAAAGGACTAATACGCTGCATAGCGTGCAAGAGGCGCCTATATAGCTATAGTCTGCCAACCTAAATCTGCCTACGACTTGTCCTTTGCGGCCCAGGCAGTAGATCCGCAAGAAGAAAATATTAAGCAGCTTAATAAGCGCATTTAATGGCAAATTGATAACGCAATAAGAGGACTTACTTTTGTACTACTAGACCTAAATTCCCTTAGTGTAATGGCATTTACGGACGCCTCCTTTGCTAATAACAAAGACCTATTATCACAAATCGGCTTTGTAATTGTACTTACGGACCGCAATTAAGACGCAAATATACTATATTGGTCTTTAATTAAGTGCAAATAAGTAACCCGCAGTGTACTAGCTTCTAAGCTATATGCACTAGCCTATAGCTTTAATATAGCAGCCGCAATCAAATCAACGGTCCAGAAGATTCTATAACTAGAGCAGTTACCCCTGGTTCTATACACCAATTTAAAGTCCCTCTACGACTACCTAGTCAAACTAGGTACAACATAAGAGAAGAGGCTCATAGTCGACCTTATATGCTTACATTAGGCCTATAAACGGCGCGAGATTATGGAGGTTAAATAGATTAGCAGCGGAGATAACCCAGTAGACGCTATAACTAAGGCAAAGCCGTGTTAAGCTCTTAAAACCCTAATTAACACGAATAGGCTTAACCTAGAAGTCACAGAATGGGTAGAATGGGACTAACGGAGTACCTATGGTACGTCTACGGCCCGTTGGAAGGCCGTACGGCTCGTTATACGGTACAGGTGGAAAACGGTGGAAAGCTATGGTGGAACTTAGTGGACTCACGTGACCCGCCGAATTTTACAGGATAGTTAAATTAACCAATCACAATTTTCCATCCCCGGGATGGAAAATCGCCATTGGCTCGCTTAGCACTAGCGCCTTGGCGGCCCTCACGATCCGACTTATGGCTCGTCTACTACCCGTTAAAAGGCCGTACGGTTCATTCTACGGACCGTAAGCAGAACTTACGGCCAGCTTAGGGCACCGTTTAGAAGGCAGCCTAGACGGCACCTCGGGAGGTTTCCTATGTATTTTCTTTTGTGTTTTATGGTTCTATTAAAGCAATTACGGAGGCTGTATATAAGTGGTTTCATTTTTTAAGTACCGCCAGTGTATAATTATAGCACCTGTTGTACCAAACGCGTGCTTACGCGTTCGGTACACCAGGTACGCGTTTACGCGTTTAGTGCACCAACCACTCGCTTACGCGTCTGGTGCACTTATGAAGCACTAACTAATTAGGGGGGAGGTGCATCAGTATATAGACCACGTAGTCTGCTTTATATAATTGACAGTCACCATCCAAACAAGCATACGATACTACATGTATTTCGTGCCCGTGGATACGACTCACTCGTGCTATTAAGTTAGTACGAACAAATATAAAGTACGCTGTAAAACTGGCTAACTTTTTAAATACGCCTCTAGAAGAACTGCCTAAGCCAATTTCTATTTATGGGTATAACGGATAGGTAGAACTATCTATTGCGACTATCTTGCGGATTTACCTCCATATTAATAGACAAAGGTAGTATAATATCCCCTTCCTTATTACGGACCTTAGAAGCTATAATATAATCTCAAGAAGAAAATAGCTAGCCTATTTAGGATTATAGCTTAATATACGGAATATATAGCTTATTTGGCCTAAAACTATACCCCTAATACCTTCCTTTATAAAAGAAATTGGTATTATAATGGAGAACCTTATTTAGTCACTAATAAATACTGTTTATTAGGCTAACGCTATATATAGGGACTAGGCTTTTAAAAAGGACGTATAACTTAACCTATAATAGATCTATATACTACGCTGCCCCTAGACCACCTATATTATGCTACCTATACTAAAGATTAAAAAAGTTAGTAAAAAGCTAGCGGAGCTTCCTATAGGGAACTTAGGCCCTATATAGCTATAAAGAATAGTAAGGAGTATTAGATACTATACTAAATATATAAACCAAAAGGATAACTTATAGAAAATAGAATATAAGCTAAGGAAGATTATAAACCCTATTTTATAAAATATAGCCTAATAAAAGTCTACAAAGAAACTTATAGACCTTCCC